>RCUH01000110.1_pt1 | contig 134316 bp, 109 predicted proteins | sample 2166191 | NCBI WGS metagenome assembly RCUH01 (sample SAMN09932848, study PRJNA488358) | compost metagenome | feature: garden; material: soil; isolation source: compost soil in an enriched community after 214 h of incubation | place: Germany: Experimental Botanical Garden Goettingen | collected...
TCGGTTTTAACCAAGGGCTAATATCAGGTATATCAAATAGATCCTTCGATACCGACTACATCGGCACAGGCTAAGCTTCCCGATATTATCGGGACAGGCTAAGATGACAAGAAGGTGAGGATGACGATATAGGAATGGTTGGTGGGTTTCATAGCCCCTCGGTTTTAACCAGGGGCTAATATGAGGGTAGAAATTCCTCCCCCTACCCTCCCGAACAGTCGGGATAAACTCTCCAAAGGGGGACATTAAGACGCATAGGATGATGTTTAGGAGTAGTTGGTAGATTATTATTCATAGCCCCTCGGTTTTAACCAGGGGCTGATAAGCGCCATGGATTAGAAAGGCTTCTGTTAAACATAAACAGCCCGACAAAATATTGTCGGGCTGTTTATTTGCAGAGGTATCAACCCCTATTTATATTTTATAGATGCTAATCTTCTTAACTCTTTTTTGCATTAATGTTTAAGCCAATCTCTACATCTTTAGAAATCATCCAGTTTTCAGGGCTACCTTCTGTTTTGTAGTTGATTCCCCAAGCACTTCTATCAATTACAAATTTAGCTGTAGCTTTCACCTCAGCAGCACTTACCTCAACTTTTGCAGGGAAGGTTACGTTCAACGTTTTATCCTTAAGGGTTAAGTTTCCGCTGATTAAATAGTTAGGATCAGCGACTAGGCTAGCTCCTGCTGCTGTAGTATATGGTTCTACCTTGGTGATGACAAACTTTGCCGTTGGTGCTTTGGCTACGTCAAAGAAATCTGCGCTTTTCAAGTGACCTTCAAGATCAGTCGCTTTTTTGCCTTCCTCTGTTACAGAAGCTGGATCAACCTGAAGAGAAGCCATATTTACCAAAAACTCGCCACCACTGATGGAATCATTTGCTACAGCGATGGTTCCCAAGCCCACATTGATTTTACCCCAACGAGGCGCTAGACCTCCTTTGTGGGCACCTTTCCAATCTACCGACGTAGTTAAGGTATCGATAGCGAAGCTTTCACCCTTTTGTTCGGCAGCAGTCTGCTCGGTAGTGGTTGCACTATTGTTCGAAGAACCGCCACAAGAGGCCAGTAAAAAAAGCGCTGGAAGCGCAAAAAGTAATTTTCTCATTGTATTATTTTTAATTATTAAAAGTTTTATCACTTGAAATTAAGCTCACAAAGTTAAAGTACTTTAAGCCTAATACTCTTGATGTATGTTAACAAATTGGTTGCTGAGTTGTTTGAGCGTGCTGGTTTGAGGAATATGAGCTGCGAGTTACAGGTTTCGTTTGTTGGTTGATTATTGCCTCTCTTATCCTCCAGAATTTCGGAACCAACTCTCCCTAAAAATGAGAAGGAAGGTTAATTGCATAAAAATCCTTCGACAAACATAGGATGACAGGATGTTGAGGATGACGGTATAGGAATGGGGGCATTCATAGCCCTTCGATTTTAACCAAGGGCTAATAGCTAACAGCTATCTCTATTGGAGCGTCTATTTCGGCAGGTGAGGAAATCAGCCGATAAAGAAATATCAGGAGAAACTCCTCCTACCTACTCAACAAGTTTTTGTTGACAAACTCAAAAAAGGCTGCTCTATAAGAATTGCCCAATGGGATTTCGTGCTGCTCAATGTATACGGTGTTATTGTCGAAATGCCCAATCCTTGTCTTGTTGATCAGAAATGATTTGCTTACCCTAATGAAGGTTGCCTGAGGAAGCTGAGCCTGAATAGTTTTGATATTCATAGCGGTAATGATTTTCTGTGTTGTGGTATGCAAAATCACATAATCCTTTAAGCCTTCTATAAACAGGATGTCTGAAAAGAAAACCTTCATCACTTTTTTTTCTGATTTGATGAAGCAGAAATCTTCGCTAATTTCATTCACCGAGGCGAGTTGTTTGCTCAACAGAAGTTGGTACGAAATTGCCTTTTCTACTGCTTGCAGAAATCTTGCAGTTTTAATGGGTTTAAGCAGATAATCAATCGCATCCAGCTCGTAACTTTCTACTGCGTATTGGCTAAATGCCGTGGTAAAAATCACCAAGGTTTCTTTAGCGATGGTACTGGCAAAAGTTAGACCGTTGGCACCTGGCATTTGGATATCTAGAAAAACCAGGTCGATAGGATGCTCCCGAAGATAGGCACCAGCGGTTTCGGCATGGCTAAACTCGGCCATGAAGTTGAGAGCAGGCGTTTTTGCAATCAATAATTTAATCGCCTGCCTTGCCAAGGGCTCATCATCTACTACAATACAGTTCATAATTTTACAATTAGTGTAACGGAATAACTATCCATTGTTTCCTTTATATCCAACTCATAATTGACACCATAAATCAGTTCCAGACGCCTGCGTACATTAGCCAGTCCAATACCGCCCAGACTATCTTCTCCCAATTTGACTAGGGGTTTAGAGTTGATGCATTTAAAGGTTAATAGACCATTAGCCAAGTGGAAGGAAACCCTCACATACGCCACATGATCAGGATCCAAGCTATGTTTAATGGCATTTTCTACAAAGGTGATGAATAAAAATGGTGGAACGATTACGCCGTTGCCTATCCCCTCTGTTGAGATTTCGAACTCGAAATGATCCCTTCTGATTTTCTCTAGTGCCAGGCAGTCGTTCAGAAAATGAATATCGGCGCTGAGCAATACTTCCGGTCTGGCACTGTCGTAAAGTTGATAGCGTAATAAATCGCTCAGGCTCATGATCACCTGCGAGGCCTTTTGCGGATCGCTCTCAATTAACACGTTGGCATTGTTCAACATGTTAAAAAGGAAGTGCGGGTTCACTTGATTTTTGAGCTGCTCTAATTCTGCCCTCATGCTTACATCGGTCAGTTCCGCAATTTCGCGGGTATCTAAAATCCACCGTTGAAAGAGTTTAATGGCCGATGAAGCAGCTACAAATACCAAGGCAAAGGCAAAGTACATGGCGGGCTTTGGATCAAAAAGCTGTTTGGGTGCGTAGGTGATGGCCAGCTCACGCATCAGGTAACTGGTATAACCAATCAGCAAACTGAACAGTAAGAGCATGCCCACTAAGCTCAGTACGTAACGCCTAAATTTGTTCTTAAACAAATACATAGGCACCAACCAATACATGTTTACATAAGCTTGAAAAAACAGCGTAAAGGAAATGCCAATTTTAAAATAGGTGGCATAAGGCTCAATCGAATCAGGATTTTCGTAGCTAACGGCAAAAATAAGCCAATAGGCAACCCAAAGTAGCAGGTGCCTGTGTAAGCTGTACTTGCTATGGGTAAATAAATCCAATCGGGAAGATATTTGACTGAAATGGTGCTGCTGTTTTGTAATCATTACCTATTGTTAGGCAAAAATACCATATTTAGTTAGGCATCGCTAGGTTTTTATAGCAAAGCACTGATCTGTTATACAAAGCAGCCATTTAAAGGCCATTTATATGCCAATCCGTTTTTTGAAAGCCGACGAAAGTATAATTTACCTAACCATTGCTATACTGAAAACCAGCGTTGGTATAATAAACAAAATCCGTATGGTTGATGTCGCTAAATTTGTAGACATAGCTTACATTCGAAAACTTTAGCAACACCAGTGAACAGAAAATACTTACTTCTTTTGATCTTCGCGATCTTTAACTTCAACCTATTTGCACAACAACGCGGCTTGCTTACAGGTACCGTACAAAATGCCAGTACTGGGGTTACGCTTGCGGGAGTTACCATAACCATTAACGATAGTTTGGTAACCGTGCAGACCGATTCTGCTGGAAAATTTAGGGTTGCCCTTGCCGTAGGCACCTATAAAGTTGGGGCAAACTACGTTGGCTTTACGCCCATCACCAAATACAATATTGTAGTGGGCAGTGGTAGTCCGCAGATCGTCACTTTTGATCTACAACCTACTGCCATTAGCTTAAGTGATGTGGTGGTGAGTTTTAAAAAGCAAAAATCTGCCATTGCCACAGATATGGTGACACCACTTTCGGTGCAGCAACTGACCAGTGAAGAAATAAAAAGCAATCCCGGTGGAAATTTCGACGTTTCTAAAGTGATCCAAACGCTACCTGGCATTGGGATTAGCAATGGTCCTGGCGAACGCAATGATGTGATTGTACGTGGTGGTGCACCTAACGAAAATGTGTATTACCTCGATGGAATAGAAATACCGCTGTTGAACCACTTCCAAACTCAGGGCAGCTCGGGCGGTGCACAGGGCATCCTCAATGTATCTTTCATAGAAAGTTTAAAGCTTTCCTCATCTGCCTTTGATGCGAGGTACGATAATCCCCTGGCATCAACCTTTGTAATTAAACAACGGGAAGGAAACGCCGAGCGCTTTGCGGGTAATGCCCGACTCAGTTTAACAGAATCGGTATTGACTTTGGAAGGGCCTTTATCGAAGAAAACTACCTTTCTTGCTTCTGGCAGAAAATCGTACTTAGGTTTGCTCTTTGGCCTGATCGATTTGCCGATTAGACCTAATTTCTACGATTTCCAGTATAAAGTGGTACATCGATTTAATAGTAAAACTACACTTACCGCAATTGGTTTGGGCGCTATAGACCGGTTTAGTTTTGCAGCACCGAAGGAGTCGACACCAGAAAATATTTATATACTACGGTCTACGCCCTACATTAACCAATGGACTTATACGGCTGGTTTTACGTTAAACCATAAAATCCCAGATGGCTTTTTGAACTTTACGTTGAGTAGAAATGTGTTTGATAATAGGCTAGATAAGTTTGAGGATGAAAGACAGATCGAATCGACGAGAACACTGCGGGTAGCTTCCCAAGAAATAGAAAACAAGTTTAGGTTCGACATCAATAAGTTTGTTAATGGTTGGAAACTCTCTGCTGGTGCAATGCTACAATCGGTGGGCTATAACACCAATCTTTTTAATAAAACCTCACCACAAATTACCGATGCAAATGGCAACGAGCTGAGCCCTGCGCAAGTCATCAACTTCCAAAATGATTTCAGTTTCTGGAAATATGGACTGTTCGCACAGGCTTCAAAAAACCTGTTCGATAACAAGCTACTCGTTTCTGCAGGTGTGCGGAACGACATGAATACGTTTACTACCGATGGGAACAAAGCATTAGCCACACTGTCACCTCGTTTATCATTGGCTTATCACGTCAATTCGAAATGGGATATCAATGCTTCTGTGGGGTCTTATTTTAAAATTCCCACTTACACCACTTTGGGCTATATTGCGCCAAATGGTACAGCCGCAAACAGGGATATGGACTATATCCGATCGGATCATTACGTATTGGGCACGCAGTTTTTGCCAAAAAATGACTTACGCTTTACGTTCGAGGCCTTTTACAAAGCGTATAGCAATTACCCCGTAGCGATTACCAATGGTATTTCGTTGGCTAACCAGGGGGCGGAATTTGGCACTGTGGGTAACGAACAACTGTTAAGCATTGGCGAAGGCGAAACTTATGGATTTGAGTTTTTTGTACAGCAAAAACTGGTCAACAAACTTTTCTATGTAGCGAGCTACTCTTGGCTGAGAAGTAAATTTTCAGGGCTAGATGGCGTGTTGCTTCCTTCCTCATGGGACAGCAGACATCTCTTGTCTTTAACGCTGGGCTACAAGCTTAACTCGAGTTGGGATATGGGACTAAAGTATAGATTTGCTGGCGGAACGCCCTACACTCCTTTCGATGCAGTTGCCTCACAACAGAATTACTTAACCATCGGAACAGGTACGCTTGATTACCAAAACTTAAACAGCCTAAGATTAAAGGCTTTCAGCCAATTAGATTTCAGGGTCGATAAACGTATTAATTTCAAAAAAACATCGCTGAACCTCTACCTAGACCTACAGAATGTCTTGGCCAATACGAATGCGGGTTTCCCAAAATATACATTTAAGCGCAATGACGATAACACTGGTTTTGCCACTACCGATGGAACTGCGTTGAAACAGGATGGCTCTAATGGTATTCCGGTTATTTTAAATAATGATTCTGGAAATATAATCCCTTCAATTGGCGTCGTTTTCGAATTCTAAGAGGATAGGCAACATCGAGCATGGGCTTGCGATGCTACATTACAGACCGTCTAAGCTAGCATTTTAGGGATCAAAGGTAGGAGAAATAAATACCGATATCACCTTGCTGAAGAGTGACGTCAATGCATTACAATGGCATATAAAACCACTAAGAATTGGCGGTTACTTTTTACCGAACCAACTGCCGTAAAGCACCAACCAGCTGGCTAGGAAGAAGACCACTTTTAATGCCAGCTTAAGATGATCCTTGTATTGTACGACAAACCTCACTGGAGGCCGCTTGATATTGGTTACTTGATGTGTAGTGTGATAAGCGAGCAACCAGTCGATCATATAAGCTCCTATGATCACCATACAATTCATCAGTAATACTGTTAAAACCGACATGAGCACAGAAAAGAAAAAATCCCTAAAGGCTAAGGAGGGAATGAATCCAGCAGCTTTCATCAACAACATCCCCAATATGGCTAAAACCATTGTAACTGGAATGGCTATTCCATAACCCTTTAGGTACTTGAGCTTGGCATTCCCTTCTGGAACTTTGAGCATCAGGAATAGATTGATTAAAATAAAAAGTACAAAAAAAAATATTTCATATTTAGCTTTTCATTCTAAAGTATAGGACTTTTCCTACCAATTCTAATTGCTTAGTTTTAAAGATTCGAATTTTACGGTATCCCCTTCTCCGTTGATATAGAAACTTGGGATATTCCTATCGGTGAGTTTATAAGTTTGAGCGACATTAACGCCATTACCGAAACCACAGTTTTCCTGTCCGGAAATGACCTCGATTTTGACTTGGGCGTTGTCAAAGCTGAATTTTAAGGTGCATGAAGAACTACCGTTTTCGGCGTTATAAAGCCAAGAACCATTAGTCTGTTTCATCTCCCCAGCCAATAGGGCCATATTATAAGATGGTGCGCCTTTGTTAACATCAAGGTAGAAAAGTGCCGTACTTTCAGAGCGTGGATAAATTTTGACTGAGCCCGCTGGGCCTTTCATCAGGTCGGTACCAAAATTATAGGTACCACCGATAGTGATGATGCGCTCTACAGTTTTCTGTACGACCGTATCTGGCATGGTAGACTTCTCCTTTTTTTCGTTGTTACCGCAACCTACTGTATTGATCATCAGTGCAACGGCGATTAATGGCAGGACGTATGTTTTCATTTCCTTAATTATTTAACTGTTTACTAAATAGCGGAACAGTGCAAAATGTTTTAACTTTAGCTTAGAAAAGTAGTAAATCATTTGCCAATCCGAAACCACACAAAACATGAATTATATCAAAGTTAGCTGTGTTACCTTTATATTTGCCCTATTCATGGTAGGTTGTCAAGATGCCCAAGAAAAAAAGCACCATCAATCCGAGCAAGAAACTCAGCGCTCGCCATTAAGAGCATCTATTGTTAAAAAGGACAGTCTTTCTACAGCCGAAACGGTGAAACTGGCGGAAGCGCAGTTCAGAAAACACCTACCCAAAAAGCTAGCAAACAATGACGCCTACATCGACAGCCAAGATACTTTTACTGGTGATTTTACTGGAGATGGCATTGCAGACATTGCTATCTACTTTTCTCTGGCACCAAATGAAGGCGGTAATACGATTGTTGCACAGGGATTGACCCTATACCAGAACAATGGAAAAGCAGTTAAGCTCATCGCTGAATACGACCCTAATTATCTTTTCAGCTTCATTAAAATAGAACGTGGAAAGATCTATATCGAGAAACTCGAGTATGCAGACACTGACGCCAGATGTTGCCCATCATTGAAAACGGAACATACACTTACCCTCTCTGGAAATCGTGCATATTAACGATTTCCTGAAAGGGAATGCTGGTAACTTAAGGCTAAAAGCAAACAATTCATCATTATTGAAGGTTGTTGTAGCATGACCACAAATACTGCTAAGCTAAGAACTAGCACTCCCTTACAAAAAGGTGCTAGAATAGCACTTGGACTTTTTATGGTATTGGCTGGTATTGGCCACCTCAGCTTCCAGCGAAGAGAATTTCAGGCACAGGTACCTCATTGGGTACCGATTGGCAAAGATGCTACGGTATTGCTCTCTGGGGTGGCCGAAATTGCATTAGGATTGGCTATGTTATTTTGCAAAAAACAGCGTCCAAAAGTTGGTATTGCTTTGGCTCTATTTTACATAGCGGTGTTTCCGGGCAACATCGCACAATATCTTAATCAGAGAGATGCTTTTGGGTTAAACACCGACAAAGCACGTTTGGCTAGACTATTTTTCCAGCCTGTTCTTATTGCTTGGGCCTTATGGAGCACAGGTGCGAGCCGTCAATTAAGGAACAAAAATGAAATTGCAGCAGACCAAAGTTAATCTTTCTACAATCTTTTTATTTCATTTTTTGTTATCTTAGAACACACACAAAAAAGACCAAGTATGAAATCAATTAAGACATTTATTGCCTTAGGCGTCAGTATATGCCTAAGTGCCTGCTCTATGTATGCGCCTAACTATTTCGGCACTAAGTACCCACCAACGGAATCTGTTCAATCTTACTATGCTACCAAAGACATCGATAAACCCTTCGAAGTGATCGGGCACATGAACGTGGTTACGGGACGGTCAGCATCTAGGCAAGCTAACACTAGAGCAGCCGTTATCAAAAAAGCGAAGGAGATTGGCGGAGATGGCGTTGTTTTTTCGGAGCTTAATAGACAGGTAAACAGAAGAACAACTGATGATTTCACGATTAAGGTGGAGGTAATTAGGTTCAAATAATGGAATGCGAGCCTTTCAAAACTCCACATTCAATCCCCATTAATACAGCAATCCTTTTCTGTGGCCTAGGGTTTAAACGCTAGGCCTGCTACTGCATGCTTTATTGTAAGAAGCAGAGAACCTTTAGCATTAGCCACCAATGATTTTTTTTATTTTATTAAAACTTTTTTAAAAATTGATGGTTTTAGTTACATAAATCTTCATAAAAAAGTTTGTTTGGTTATGCCCACCGATGGATGTCAGTGGGCTATTTTTTTGTTAATGAACTCTAAATAAACTTCTAATAAAAAACGATGCGTGATATAAGACTTAAAATCTACCAATTAGAAAAGGGTGTAACAGCCAAATTAGAATTGGCGTACCTCATATCGCTAGTTACATTTTCGCCCACCCAAACAGGCAAAGTATAGGTTTCCTCCTCGCTGGTCAATTCAATTTCTGCAACAATTAGTCCTTCATTTAAACCACTGAACACATCTACCTCCCAAGTTTTACCTTCATGTACGACATCGTACCTTGTTTTATCAATCAGGTTGCTACAAAATTTATCTAGCAGCTCATTGGCCTCGTCCACCGGAATTTCATATTCAAATTCTAGTCTACTAGCACCCACAGCTTTACCTTTAATAGTAAGATAACCTTGGTTCCCCTTGGTTCTTACGCGAATGGTTTTGTTGGGATCTGTTTGCAAATATCCTTGCCTAATCACAGTATGGTTATGCGATAATTCTGCACTCCAAACTTCTTTTCTTATTAAATATTTAAATTCTATTTCTACGGCCATAACTCGCTTTTCTGGTCGAAGATAACAATTTTATCAAGGCATTTTTATGAAGAGAAATGCTAGTATTTGAAAAATAATTAAGGATAGGGGTAACAATTTTCGTAACAGCTTGATATACCATCGAAACAACAATGAATATTAACCCTAAAGAATTAAGTTATGAAAAAGAGCATTCAAATCATCGGAGTTTTGGCTTTAGCCTTGGTAACCATTTTCGCTTGTAAAAAAGATGGTGAAGAACTAGAAAAAGAAGAACGCTTTTCGGTAGGCATCAAAGTGGCTTCAGAAAAAGGCGGTACAGAAAACGCCATATTAATAGGTAGTAAAGCAGATTTAAAAGCAGCTTTAACACCAAAAGCTAAACCTGTTTTTCTTAAAAAAGTATCCAGCAGCAACAATGTTTTTGTTCCAGTATTAGATGATGTTACCCCTGTTAATCCAGGTGAAGCTTGTTGGGCAGAAGTAACCGCATATGCAGCTGCACACATGGCCGAGTGGCAACAAATGGCAAATCAAACTTGTACTACAGTATTAAGATGTATTACTTGCCCTAACGCTGGCGGAGGTTTGTTTGTAATGTATGCAATAGCACCAAACTCAATAAACTGCACAGTACTGGAACTAGAAATGCAACACAATTTTGTGAAATTCAACTTTAACGATAACGAGTTAAACGGTGAAGCAGTAGCCAGTGTGATAAGAAGTAACAGATAAGCACAACACCAATGAACCTGATTAGAAAAGCCTGCAGCAATGCGGGCTTTTGTGTTTTATCAAAATGTTTAATGTTCTATTGAAGTGAACAGCAATGACGACTTTTCTATACATTTTTGTTACAATACAAACTACTTGTCTTAACCCGTATATATACTTGTTTTTACGGAGATTTTCAACTAAAAACAGGGTTTCTCCATAGTAATACGGCTAACGGCATTCTTTTTGGCTAAGCTGATGAAATTTAACTAAAATCAATATGAAAATAAACACTAACCATTTCATCACTCGCTTGGCTGTAGCAGCCACAGTGATTTTTTCTATCTCGTCATGCAAGAAAGATAACGACGAAGATGCAATCCTAAGCTCTAAACTAACATTTGTAAATACCGTTGAAGGTTCGGTAGCACAAGATGTATACATCAATGATTTGAAAGTAAACACATCCGCAGTAGCTTACAGTAACACAGTAACCGATGTAGCTACTTCTACGGGTAACAAAACGGTATCGTTTAAAAACGCAGGAACATCAACCGTTACTGCATTTGCCAATATTGATGCGGAAACTAATTCTTCGCACACTGCTTTCTTAGTAAAAACCAACAGCGGTTTGGCAGTAAACACTTATGCTAACGAGGAGGCAACTACTAGTGGGAAAGCTAAAGTTCGTTTTGTTAACGTAGCGCCGTTATTAAGTGGAGCTGTTAACGTAACTACAAGTGCCGGAAACCTGATTTCTAACTTATTATTTAGAACAGCATCAGCTTACCAAACCATTGATGCCAACACCAACTTAAATGTAACCATGACAGGATCTTTAGAAGTAACTACCATCGCTGGATCTGAGTTGCAAGCTGGAAAAAACTACATCATTTGGTTCGATAGCACTTCGAGCACCAAAGCAAATTATCATATTATTGTGCAGAAATAAAAATCAGTTAAAGCACAATTGCGGGTAACGCATCACCACATAGACGCATAGTTTTAAAGCAGATTGAAGATATCGGAAGGTATTGAAAATTACGCATCCTATGTTTCTATGTGGTTTATTTTTAAAAAAGCTTTCAAGCGTTTAGCTAAAAATTATAGTGAAAGTAGTACCCTCCCCTAATTTGCTCTCTACATCAATCAGATCTCCCATAGCCTCTACTTGATTTTTGGTAATGAATAAGCCGAAGCCGCGGGCATCGCTATTGCCGTGAAAAGTTTGGTTCAGTCCAAATAATTTTTCTCCATTTTTAACAAGATCTATACCCACCCCATTATCCTTAACACTTAGTATATAACCACCGCGTAAAGGTTCGCAAATAATCTCAATCAAAGGTTTTCGAAGCGCATGACTATAACGTAGTGCATTTGAAATGAGATTAAGCAATACGCTATCTAGGTATGCCTTGTTAAAATACACAAATACATCATCGGCTACATTTACAATAATCTCGGCGTTTTTGTTTAATATTTGAGACTCTTGCGTTTGTAGGGCATTATTTACATATTCTAGCAAATTTAGTGGCTCTTTTACCAAATCCATACTGGTTTGGATGTTTACAATGTTGTTGAGATTATACAGGGTATCGTTAAGATTAAACACCACCTTACGTAACAACTTAATCATTTCGTCTCTTTCTTCATTGGTTTCGGCATTACTGATCAAAGCACTGATGCCATCGATATTGCTTGCATGTGATCTTAAATTATGCGAAACGATGTAAGAAAAATTGAGCAAACGCTTATTCTGCTCATTCACTAACTCGTAAGATTTATGTAAGGTTTCCTCCGCCTCCTTAATCATGGTAATATCCATCATGATGCCTCGCAACTTTTCAGGTGCTTCGATACTGGGCTCTACCGTTAGTGTATCCCTTATCCAAACAATAGAACCATTTTTGGCCACCATTCTATATTCATGTTCGTGATGTTTCCTTAAAAAAAGCTCTTTATCTAAGTACTCGGTTACCCTTTGTTTATCTTCGTGATAAAGCTTATCATGAAAGAAACCTATCTCAGAGCTCCATTCATCTTGGGTATAGCCTAAAATATCATACACTTTACTGCTCACAAAAGTATTGGCAAAATCATCCTTTACAGAAGCTTCCCAAACAATGCCTTCCATAGAATTGATCAAGTCCTCCGCATATTTTTTAGATGCAATAAGCTGTTCTTCATAAATGACCTGTGGGGTAATATCTTCTATAATTACAATATGCTGGCTAGGCATTCCTCCCTCGTCCCACAACGGACTAATAATGGCATTGGCCCAAATTACCTGTTGGTTTTTATTGATATACCTACGTACCGAAGAAAATTGTCGGATTTCGTTGTTACGCAAGCGCTTAAAATCGAAAGCATCTATTGCTAAATCATCTGTATGTATGAGCGTTTTAATTTTTTTCGAGGTAAGTTCCTCTTCAGAATAGCCAAATAGTTTACATAGAAAAGCATTGGCTTCCAAAAACTCACCAGTAATGGAATTGACCCTTCCTATGCCAATGGCTGCGTTGGCAAAAATGGTTTTATATTTATTATCCACCACATGCAGCATATCGCTCTGTTGGTCTACCCTTAAAAAAAGTTGTCGATGCTTATTCAGTAGTCTCAATAACAGATAAGTGGAAAGTAAGGTTACCAACAAGCCGAAGCCCATTAATCCACCTAGCTGATAGTCAGCTACAATCTTTCGGGTGTCGGTAAGATAAATTTTCCAATCACCTTCTTCAATGGTTTTTGTTTTATAAGCATTTCCTTGGTACTTACGTTCTCCAGGAATAAAAAACTCTTCTTTTTTGGTTAGCGGATTAATCTTGGAGAACTGGAAACGGTAGTAGCTAAAATTATCATTCTCTAAACCTGCTATTTTAAGTAACTGATCTAGCTTGATGACTACTGCAGAAAAGCCCCAGAACTTATTATCTACGAACAAAGGTAGCCTGCCAATCACTCCTTGTCCACCCTGTACCAACTCAACCGGACCTTGGAAGTACATTTTACGCAGCTTGATTGCTTTTCTTGCTTCCAATTCGTTGAATGCACTCAGTTTGAACAAATCGAGGCCAATAGCTTCTTTATTTCCCTCTATAGGATACATGTATTTAATTATCCCATTTGGAACCAATTGTACCCCTTGCAACGAAGGGTTAGCTTGCATGATTTCTGCAGCTACTTTCTCAAAATTGCGTGGCTTGCCATCTTGATCGAGGGTTAGCGCCAAGGTAAGTGCTATATTCTGGCTATTTTTAAGCAATTGATCTAAGCGTAGCTCAACGCTTTCCAACATGGCATTGATATCTTTTTCTCTATTTTCCTTGATGATCTGATAACGTTGTTGTGCAATCAGGGAAATAGTAGCAACAAGAATAATGAAGAATAAAAAGGTAGTTAATTTAGGATTTAGCGTAAACCAGTTAGATTGAATAGGTTGCTTAGAGCTTGTGGGCATTGTTATGGCAGCTGTTGTTGTTTAGTTTAGGCAAACTTAAGTCATTATAAGTCAATATAACTTGATGTTGGCCATCAAAAATAAGTGACTATAATCAATTTACTGCAAAATAAGATTAAGAAATGATTATTTAAATAAATATTGAATTAATTACATCATACAAAAAACCATAAAAATGAATTAAACACATCTTTAGGGCTATTACTGATTAAATCAAATTTTCAACACTTCGATAAACAATTTAAAATGCTTAGGAAAAACGAATACCCACAAGCATACAACTTTTGTTTATAATTTTTCCAACAGTTCCTGAGATTTCTCAAACTGTACTGCATCTTCCGGAATTTTCTCTAACCAAAATTTAGTATCAGCTTTTTTATCTTCTTTTAAATAGCTCATTGCCATGGCGTAAGCAGCATCGTATTTATACACCGATTGCCCTTTAAACAAATCCTCTAATAACAATCTGCCTTTAGCCACTTCACTAGTTTCGATTAAGCTTACCGCATAATAATAGGCTACTATACTATTTTGTGGATCCGCATGATTTAGTTTTGCTAAAGCAACTTTCGCCTCGTTATATTTCTTATCATTGAATAAACCGGCAGCTATATCTAAATCCGTTTTTTCAGCACCACGTTCTGCTACGTTCATTTGAGCTGCAGTATTAAACTGCTCGTACAAATTGCCTTTCCATGGCGCCCAAATTAACATGCCTAAAACTAGCACCGCAGCCACTCCAGAAACCCATTTTAAATAAGAACTTAGTTTAACCACTTTCTTTTGTGCTACAGGCACTTCTTCCTCATCTATATCTGTATTGGTAAAATACTGCTGGTTTAGCATTTCCAAGGTAGAAACCAATGACTTTCTTTCGTTATCATACGCAAACAACATACGCAAACTACCATGTGCCTCTAAATAATCCAAGAGGTGTTCCTTCAGCTCCTGATCGTGCTTTAAAACATTTTCATATGCCAAGCTTTCGGTTTCGTCCAAATCTCCTTCAGCATATCGGGCTGTCCATAAAATTTTGTCCTCAGTCATTTTTTCTATCGATTAATTTAACCAAGCTTGCCATACATTCCGATTTCTTTTTTCTTAAATAACCATACGTAACGCCCAATGTTTCCGCTACTTTTTCCTGTGCCTCGCCTTTCATACTCCAGCTAATAATTTCTTTACAGCGCTCTCCCAGTTTTTCAAAGGCTTTTAAGAATAAAGCGGTCTGTTCTTGCTGCTGTGCTAAAACTTCCGCCTGTTCAAATGTATCCTCGCCAATATGTAATAAATCGTCTTCGCCTTTTGTTACCGGGCTTATCGATTTTTTTTTCAATTCGTTAAGCCACTTGCGCTTGCATACCAATAGTAAAAATGGCTCAAAGGGGCATGTAAGCTGTAAATTTTTATATTTTGCTTGGTTATAGATGTCTACCAAAGCTTCCTGAAAAATATCTGCGGCGTCATCAGCACTGCCGTTGTTAAACAATACAAACGACTTTACCTTGCCTGCACATTTCTTATAAATCTCGTTAACCAAAGCTACATCATTGGTTAGTAGCGCAGTTACATAACGTTGGTCCTCATGTACTTTTTTGGTCATCGATTATTGATTTCCCTAAAAGTAGAATTTATTAGGGAGAAGTTGAAAAAGATTTAAATAATTAACTGGAAATGACTGGCACAACTATAACCAGCATGTAGACTCGCTTTCTAGCAGGTAAAAGATTTAAAACCTTTACGTTTAAAATTAACCGCAAAGCATAGGAAGAGTTACGCGAAGAGCACAAAGTTTTCCTAAACTTAATTTAATCATTCTCTCCATCCGTCATTCAAAAAAATTAATAAAACATAGGTAACATTTTTTTAGCACAGCTGATATATCACAAAGGCGCTTGCTGAAAAGCCTTAAAAGAGTAAGCTTAACTAAATAATAAAGGCGATGAAAACTTTAAACTTAAAAAATACGCTTTCCCTAATTGCAATACTATTGACGTTTTCGGCAGTATTTCAAGCTTGTAAAAAAGATAAAACCACGGGAAACTCAGCAAGCAATGCGAGGGAATTCACAGCTATATTTGGTCCGCAAGCACAGCAAAAATTAATAAATGCCGCCGAATCAAATACATTTACCTTACAAGGAGGCACAAAAATTACCATTCCGGCCAATGCATTTAAACTTAATGGTGTACCTGTTACAGGCAATGTAGTAATTACTGCTGGCGAATTTTTAAAACGTAGTGATGTTGTTTTCAGCGGCACAAATACCAACCATATCAGCGGTGCGCCGTTAGAATCTGATGGCTTTATTTTTCTTAATGCCTCGGTTAATGGCATAACCGTGGACAAGAAATTAGCGGTAAATATTCAAATGGCTATTCCCACGACCAACATTCGTAGCACTAGAATTTGGGAAGGTGTAGAACAGGTAGGCAATTTTAATCAAATGGCATGGCAGGAACCCAACCAGAATCAAGGTGCAGTAGGCGGCATACCTATTGAAAGCACTTCAATTAATGGCTTTTACAACTTTCAAATGGGCAATTTGGGCTGGATTAACTGCGACGTATTTTATGCCTACAACAATCCAAAAACTACTACACGAGTTACGCTTGTAAACAACCCAGGCAGTTTTGCAGCCATGATGGGGCTTAGCGGCAGCACCTTTGTTTTCTTTTGTGCCAAAGGGAGTAATGTAATAGCTCAAATCTATACGCCTGACGGTGCCAACACTGTAAAAAGTTATACTGATAGCATGCCAATAGGCATAGAAGGAAAATACATATCTTTCTCCATCAAGGATGGGAAATATTACTATGCAGAACAAGCTACCACGATCACTGCAGGCCAACACATCACATTAACGTTAGCAGAAACAACGGAGGCAGCTATACAACAATCCATCAACTCATTAAATACCTATTAAAAACTTCCCAAAAGTTAACAGAAAAGGCGAAGCTCATTTTGGGCTTTGTCTTTTTATCGTTAGTAAACCACGTAGATACATAGAAGTTTAATGGCAAAACAGCTATTAAATACAAACTGATAAAACTATGTTTCTATGTGGTTAAAAAATATTTGTACTAAGAATATTTCCTTATATTTATTTAGCCATGACCAAATTATTAACTTCCCTCCTATGCTGCTTTTGCTTCACAGCACTCCATGCGCAAGTTTTACCTAGCGATACCGTACCAGCTATTATCCATCACCAAACAGAAAATGGAATTACCAAATTTACTAGCGAGCTACGTCCTTTAAGAGCTATAGCAGGTGCGCCAGCTCCATTCTACACTTACTTTTGGGAATTTGGAGATGGCGGTTTTAGTTTCGAAGAAAGTCCGTCGCACGTTTTTACGAGGTACGATTCGATTATGGTGCGCCTATTTGCTACTAACAATTACGACGATGGCAAACGGCCTCCTACTCGACCGAAACCTATTGTAAGACCATCAGTAACACCAAAATCTGCTACTGTTAAGCCAATGCTTGCCGCTAATGGTGGAACTAATTTGTTTAAGATGGGTGGTAATATTGAAATGAAAACCAATTGTATGCCCAAGCCTGGGGATGATATGATGTTGGTTTTGGGCTATCGCAACAAAGCTGAAAATGGGCAGCAGAACTTGAATGGAACCATTGCTATCCTTTACAACGATGTAGAATTTAGCAATAACAATTTTGATTTGGCAGCGGCAAGGACTTATCACAACGAGAAAAAATCAGAGTTAAAGCCTTTATTAACTACCGCATTTTTAAATAAGAAGAACCAAGAACCTATTTATTATGCATCATTAGAAAACAACTTAAATCTGTCTAATACACTTTCTCCTATAGAAAAAGCATTGCTGAAAGATCATGCCAAAGCTTTTAGAAATCAGCAGAGCTGGAAGTTTGAGAATTTATCGCAAAATGAGGAACGCTTTGTTTTTATGCATTTCAAAACTACTCCCGAAATGCTGAAGGACACTAATGCGGTGGTTCGCATCTCTGGCGCTTTTATTCCCGATAATCCTTTAGTAGAAACGGAGTTTTTTAACCTCGAATTACAGATTGTTGCTTCTCATGACCCGAACAAAATGGTGTTGCGAAAAAGCAGGATGAACTATCGTTTGACTGGCAAAAAAAGGGAACTGACTTATAAAGTGCGTTTCCAAAATACTGGTAAAGGTCCGGCTAAAAAAATAGATGTTGGCGTAAATATATCTGAGGTGTTTGATCCATCCACTTTAAAAGTAGTGAACACCAAGCCAGAAGTAAAAAACTGCGATTCTGCTTATGCGAACCAAAGTTGCATGAAGACTTTTTTTAGTGCTGATAGTGTTCACTTTGTATTCACAAATATCTACCTGCCAGGCATGCAACAAAAAGGCGTTAATGATGCCGATTCTACCCAAGGCTTTGTAGAATATAAAATTAGGTTTAAGGAAAAACCACCAAAACTACCTATTAAAAGTGGCGCTGCCATTGTTTTCGACAAGAACGAACCCATTTATACCAATAGGGCCGTCGGTAGGTTTAAAATGGGATTATCTCCAGGGGTTATTGTTGGCTATGGTTTTCCATTTGAAACAGATAACAGCAACTATTTAGGTCGTAAGAATGTGGTAGTAGGTGCAACCTTATCGCCATACGCTTCCCATCGGTATTATTGGCAGGTGGAGCTTTATTTCAATTCTTTTAATGAGAGAACCTATAGAGTCTCTGCGAACTCAGATGCAAAAGGAGATACCTCAATTACTAACATACGCTACCAAATTATGGATAAACAGCTATATAAAACCACCAAAGTTGCTACTATTAACGCCGTTCCGCTACAGATGCGTTACAACTTGCATAAATATGTGGGCGTTGGTGCGGGTGCCTTGGTGGCGATAGATATGTACAACAGAACATCTAGCGAGCTACGTTACAAATTAAGAACCCAAAATGCTTCCGGAACGGTAACAGACATAGATTTTAATAGAGCTATGGATGAGCTGAAGGAGAACTTTTCGGAAGTGAGGGCTTCGTTCTTTGCTGATATTCAGCTAGGTTTGGTGCGTGTTGGTCCGGCTTTGGGTTTGAGATATATCTATGACCCGAAAACTAATAATAACCGAATGACGACTTATGTGAGCTGGAAGTTTTAAAAGGTTATAAGTTATAATTAAGTTGTGGTTGGTGATAACACCAACCAATCTAAATCACTAACTGATGAAAGGAGATATTGAATTCTTTACCGCTACTTGTTTAAACTGGCAAAATCTTTTAGAAGCGGAAGTACACAAGAACATAGTTCTATCAAGTTTAAAATTCCTAGTTGAAGAAAATCGAATATGGCTTTATGGTTATGTAATTATGCCTAATCATATCCACCTCTTATGGCGCAAACAAAATCTATGGACGGAAAAAAGTATTGCACAAAACTTCCTAAAATACACCGCCCAGCAAATTAAGCTTAGTTTATTAGCTAACAATCCGGAAGAGTTAATTAAATATAAAAGTTCGCAAGCTGATAGGCAATATCACTTTTGGGAACGTAGACCTCATCAAGCGACAATGAATAATAGAAGTGTTATTGAACAAAAATTAGATTACCTACATCAAAATCCAGTTAGAAAAGGTTTATGTCTATCTTCTTTAGACTATCTATATTCTTCTGCGAGCTTCTACGAAGCCAAATCTAGCAACGAGTTATTAACTCATTACATGGAACATATCTGGTGAAAAATGAAGTTTATTTGTGGTTGGTGATAACACCTAACCACAGGTACACAAATAAAAAATCTAATATTAAAGGACAATCAAAATTTCGTACTATTCAACTTAGTTTCCAAACCTTTGGTTGGTGTTATCACCAACCAGCCCAAAGATATAAGTTTGGATAGATTGCTTCACTCTTTCCGCTTGCCCTACACTTCAGTTCGCAATGACGCCCGTATTTTTGCCATTGCGATAGTTTAATCCGATTCCAAACCTCTGGTTGGTGTTATCACCAACAGCCCAATAAAAATTTAAACCTATGTTTCTATGTGGTAAAACATTTTACTTATTTTAGCTAAAACCACACCGCTCATGCCCTTTAGATACCTCAAGTATTTATGTTTACTTCTACTACTATTTCAAAGCAGTTTTGTAATAGCGCAGGGTGATGATTTACAGGCTAAACTAAAAAATTTCAAAGCCAAAAACGACCTTAGTAATTGGATTTACGAGCAGTTGGATTATGCTAACGACAACCCTAAATTAGCCACAACTTCACTTCAAAACGCACAGAAAACAAAGTGGAGAGCTACCAAAACCAACGAGGAACATTTCGCTTGGTTAAACCTTCTTAGCACATTAGGTTATTACCAGCTTTTAGATGGCGATGTTATTGGTTCTATCAACGCTTATGAAAGTGCGTTAAGCTTTTTCCAAAAACATCAAGTACTAGATTATGATATTGTAGAATATACCTTTAAACCACTTAGCAACAACTACACCCGACTGGGAGACTACGAAAGAGCTTTGTATATCCAAAAACAGAGCATCGCGTTTCAGCAGAAATATAGTGAAGACAGCAATAAAACCGCAGCCATTTACTGCAATATGGCTATTTCGTACCGCTCGATGGCAAAATTGGAAGAAGCCTACAAAGCTATAGAAATGGGTTTAGCCTTAAAACCGGATCACTTTAATAGGATCATGCTGAACAACGTTTATGCAGACGTATTGTACGATGATAAAAATTATTCCAAAGCCGCTGCAATAATCGAGAGTAATATTCAAAAGCAAAAAGCTAGTAATGCCGAAAATGCCTACTGGCTAATGAGTTCTTACACTACTGCTGGCAACATTTACTTAAAACAGCAACAGCCTAACAAAGCTAATGCAGCTTATTTGAAAGCACTACAGTTACTCAACCAATATTACCCATACACTAGAACACGAGAACGGGCAAATCTCTATACTCAAATTGGAGAAACTTATTTAACTAGAGGCGACGCAAAAGAAGCTATCAACTATGGTCAAAAAACCTTAAGTACTCTCGGCATTAAATCCACAAAAAACATTTATGGCGATAATAAACTAGTGGAGGTTTTCATGTTGTTAGCAAAAGCTAGCTTACATTTAAAACAGCCAGAAAAGGCGCTTAAAAACATCAACCTTAGCTTACTTGCTGCTGATAAAATTAGAAATGAATTTGCGGCAGACAGAACTAAAGAACGACTGCAAAACTATTTGAAGCAAATTGCAGAGCAAGGAATTGAAATCAGTTATCAACTGTATGAACAAACAAAAGATGCAAAATACTTACACCAGATTTTAACATTAGCAGAACAGAGCAAAAGCCGCACCTTGCTAGATCAAATGCAGCGAAATCAGCAGTCGGTTTCCAAAAACATCCAAAGTGATCGTCTTTTTCTTAAAAAACAGCAACTAGAACGCAACATTAGCTATCTGGAAAAGCAAATCATAGAAGAACCGAATAGCAATTCGGCTAAAGATGTAGAAGCGTTGAAATATGACTTAGCGCTGCTCAATAAAGCTTTATCCAAAAAATATAAATATCTAGATACGGAAGACTACCAGAGTAAAATCCAAATCAACAAACTCCCAAACCATCGTTTTATTGAATATTTTATTGGAGAGCAGCATGTCTACATCATTAACATTAACCATAATAAAATAGAAGGTGTAGTGAAATTAGCTGATGCAGAAAAAGTAAAATCAGCCTTACGAAGTTTTGTACAAACCTATTTTCATAATGGTCCAAATGCGATGCTAAACAATCCTCAAGCATTTTTCCAAGCATCACATGATATTTACCGATTGGTTTTAGCACCTATCCACATTAAACCTAACGAACAACTTACCATTATACCCGATGGAATGTTAGGCTATCTTTCTTTTGATGGTTTGATCACCCAAGCCAGCTATGCGGAAAACATTAGTAAATGGCCTTTTTTGATTAAAAGCCATGCCACAGATTATGCTTTTTCTATTCAAACACTGCAAGCAGAAAAGAAAATAACTACCTCAAATAGTTTTGCAGGCTTGTTTATTACACATAGCGATGGCAATAAAACAGAACTAAAGTCAATCAAAACTGAAGCTGATTTAATCGAGGCGCATGTAAAAGGTGATTTTCTATTTGATAACGATGTAAATCCTAAATCATTTGAACAATTATTTACCAAAAGTAAAGTAATACATATTGGTACGCATGCTTATTTAACTGGTGTAAACAACGAACCAACCTTAGATTTCGGCAAAGAAAAGATGTATTTATTTGAGCTCTCAGCCAAGCAAAGCGCACCGTCTTTAGTAGTGCTCAGTGCCTGCCAAACGGCTGATGGCATATTAGCCAATGGTGAAGGTATCATCAGCTTATCGAGAGGTTTTAATGCCATTGGCACTGCAGCAACTATTGCCAGTTTATGGAACGTAAATGATGATGCCGCAGCACAAATTATGGCTAGTTTTTATCAATCTCTTAAACAAACTAAAAATGCCAGTGAAGCGCTTCGCCTAGGTAAATTGAGTTGGATTAATACCGCAAAAACAAGTAATGCTTCTCTCCTTCCCTATTATTGGGACAGCCTAATTTATATGGGGAAAAATCAAGAGATTGAATTAAGCAAACCAATAAGTTGGCCTCTGTACAGTTCGGGATTTGCCTTGTTATTTATAGGAATTGCAGCTTACTTCGGATTGAAAAAGAAAAAAACAGCTAAATCTATTTCACCTTAAAATAAATACGCTGAGGGTAATTACCAAAAATAAATGTTACAATTTCGCAGAGCCATATTTTCAGGTTAGCATTTTGTTCTTGATATCGTTCCAAAAAGTAATTTCCGCCACCACCTAAATTGGGTTCACCTAAACGGATTAAAGTCATAAATTCGGCATCATCGAAATCAACATCAGCAACAGATAGTGTAACTTCGGTGGAATTACTGACCAAATCTAGCCATTCATCTGCGCCTTGTATCATTTGTAAATCTTCAGGATCGCCTCCCCATTCAGGCAAATCAATATACCAATCGCCTGTGGCAATTTTATAAAACCTAAAGTCTCTTTTCATTATTTGCCAGCTTTTTTAAAGATACTTACTGCCAAAGGAGGTAAATTAACCACTATAGATTGTTGTTGATGCTGATGAGCTATATTTTCGGTCGGCCTTGCTTCTAAGTTTAACTTATTGCTTCCATAAAATCTCTCCCCATCCGAGTTAAAAATCTCCTGCCATTTTCCCTTAACAGGAATTCCAATTCTATAGTTTTCTCTGTAAACCGGCGTAAGATTAATCGCAATAACCAAAGTATCTTTTGCTTTATCGGATCTACGCTGATAAACATATATAGATTGGTCTGCATCGTCCGCTTCTTGCCATTCGAAACCTTCGTGAGAAAAGTTATAATGATAAAGTGCTGCTTCAGTTTTATAGAGTTCATTAAGTGCTTTAACGACGGCCAGCATCCCTTTGTGTGGCGCATGTTGCAATAAATCCCAATTTAGTGATTTGAAAAAATCCCACTCGGAAGTTTGCGCAAACTCATCGCCCATGAACAATAGTTTAGCTCCCGGATGTGTCCACATGTAAGCGTACAAAGCTCTCAAATTGGCAAACTTCTGCCATTCGTCACCTGGCATTTTATAAATCATGGGCGATTTACCATGCACCACTTCATCGTGCGATAACGGTAACATGAAGTTTTCCGTGAAAGCATAAGTCATGCTAAAAGTTAACTGGTGGTGATTGTGTTTCCTTCCGATTGGATCAACTTTGAAATACTTTAAAGTATCGTTCATCCATCCCATCATCCATTTCATGCCAAAACCTAAACCACCGGCATAAACTGGTCGTGTTACCCCATCGTAAGTGCTACTTTCTTCAGCAATGGTTTGTATTCCTTTAAAGTTTCCATAAAGCGCTTCGTTCATGTCTTTAAGGAATTTTACCGCACCTAAATTTTCGGTACCTCCGTATTCGTTAGTTCCATATTCACCTTCTTCCCTACTAAAATCGAAATACAACATCGAAGCTACCGCATCTACCCTTAATCCATCAAAATGGTATTTATCTAGCCAAAACATCGCGTTACTAATCAAGAAAGAGCGCACCTCATTTCTATCGTAATTGAAGATGTAAGATTTCCAATCGGGATGAAAACCCTTCCGCATATCCGAGTGCTCGTATAAATGCGTGCCATCAAAATGATACAATCCGTTGGCGTCACCAGGGAAATGCGAAGGCACCCAATCTAGAATTACAGCAATGTTATTTTTATGGAACTCCTCTACCAAAAACATTAAATCTTGTGGAGAACCATGACGGGAACTTGCCGCATAATAGCCCGTAATCTGGTATCCCCAAGAAGGGTAATATGGATATTCCATTATCGGCATCAACTCTACGTGAGTAAAGCCCATTTCAACCACATAAGGCACTAAAGTTTTTGCTATTTCTCCGTAACTCAGTACTCTCTCAGGATTTGAAGGATCACGTTGCCAAGAACCCAAATGCACTTCGTAAACCGAAATAGGTTGGTCTAAAGCATTTTTCTTCTCCCTTTTCCCCATCCATGCTTTGTCTTTCCACTGATAATCGGTATCCCAAACTATAGAGGCTTTATGGGGCGGATGTTCGGCATGCAAGGCGTAGGGGTCGCTTTTCTCTAGATCTTCGCCATCAAAACCTTTGATATAATACTTATAAACTTCGCCTTTTTTCAAATGAGGAATAAAACCCTCCCAAATACCAGATTCGTCCCAACGGTTATATAACAAATGGCTTTCTTTATTCCAGCCGTTAAAATTTGCCATTACACAAACCTTTTGTGCATTTGGTGCCCAAACTGCAAAATACACTCCATCAACGCCATTAACCTGACAAAGATGGGCACCCATTTTTTCGTACAACTTAAAATGCTTCCCTAAAAGGAAAAGAGAGATATCGAAATCTGTTAACAAGCTATGTTGCCAAACTGCAGATTGGTATTTTTCGAGAGCATTTCCTACAGTTACTGCTGCTTTGGATTTGATGGTTTTTGTGGTTCGTTTGGCCATATTTGGTTAAAGTTAAAACGCTGAGTAATGCTTTTACAAGATAAACATATTAACATCATTGCGAGGTACGAAGCAATCTTAAAGCTCAATCAACCGCTAGGAATGCTCGTAAACAATTCGGATAAACTGTGCCTCACTCCCATCTTAATTCAAAAAACGAATTTGAAATGATTAAGGTAAATTAGTTTTAGCTTTTGATGTGTTTCATCATGGTTTAATGCCGTCATTTCAACTATAGCGTATCGAAATGGAGAATCTTTTGATATGTAAGCCATCAGCTTAAAGATTTGTCGACTTCACTTCGTTTCTCTCGAAATGACGGCAAAAGGAAAATCTTATCCCTTTAAAATTTTAATTCTAGAGAAGTTTTTGTTCGATTTGAAGCGTAAAATACCACGGTCGTTTACCACAAAATCGGTTACTTCTTTATCATCCACATAAACTTTACCTACGTTGAACGGCAAAGCGATGATACGGAAATCATACAATTCATAAGTTGGCGTGTACAAACCTTCTATGGTCTGTTCTATATTAAAGCTGTTTCCATCGCCTTTAACGTTAAATTTTTTCTCCAAGTAAATGTCCTGCTCGTAGGCAAAAGTATCTCCGTGATCTTCGTACATAAAAGAATTCACTTCATAATCGGCGTAGTAAACATTCAACCAAACTTCATCGATATGTTTTTCGCCAACATATTGCATTACTGGATATTCTGGCATTACCGAACCTGCTCTTACGAACAAAGGCATGGTATCCAAAGGAGCATCTACTACATATTCATTACCACCTTCTAGCAGTTCTAAACTCCAATAGTTAAACCATTTTCCTTTTGGCAGGTAAACACGTCTTGATGTAGCACCTTGTTCCAATACTGGGCAAACCAAAATCTTATCGCCAAAAGTAAACTCATCCTGACGGTAGTGGTTAGCAATATTCTCCTGCTCCAACATTGCCAATGGGCGTAAAATTGGGAAACCATGACGGTGATGCTCCCAAAACACCGAATAAATATACGGCATCAATTTGTAACGCAGTTCAATAAACTTACGGTTAATCGAAGTAAATGGCTCGCCGAAACTCCATGGCTCACGCTCACGGGTATCTCCAGCAGAGTGTGCACGCATAAACGGCGAAAACACACCTAATTGTATCCAACGAGTGAATAATTCGCCATCTGGCTCTCCGCTAAAACCACCAATATCAGTACCACAAAACGGCACGCCAGAAACTGACATGCGTTGACACTGAATGTTAGCTAACTTCAAGTGTTCCCAAGTAGCTACGTTATCGCCAGTCCAAACGGAAGCATAACGCTGCATGCCCGAATAACCTGCTCTGGTAATGGTAAATGGACGTTTATTGCGTTGTAATTTTTTCAAACCTTCGTAAGTAGAACGCACCATCTGCATACCGTAAACATTGTGCGCTTTGCGGTGCGAGCCACGGTAGCCATCATAGTTATGACGAACATCATTAGGAAAAGTTCCTGCTCCAAACACCGCTGGCTCATTCATATCGTTCCAAAATCCGGCAACGCCCATATCTACCAGTTCTTTGTACAAACCGCCCCACCATTCTCTTACGGTTGGGTTAGTAAAATCTGGAAACTGACAACGACCCGGCCAAACGTGGCCTTCCATAAAGTAATCATCACTTCTGCGGCAGAAATAGTTATTATCTTTTCCTTCTTTGAAAACCCAATAATTGTCATCCACTTTAATTCCTGGGTCAATCATCACCACGGTTTTCATACCCACATCCGCCAGTTCCTTAATCATCTTTTTAGGGTCTGGAAAATACTTTTTGTTCCATGTAAAGCAACGGTAGCCGTCCATGTAATCGATATCTAAATAAATGGCATCACATGGGATATTCTGTGACCTAAAGCCATCTACAATTTCTCTTACTTTGCTTTCAGGATAATAACTCCAACGACATTGGTGGTAACCAATAGCCCATTTTGGCGGCAATTGGTGTGTTCCTGTTAACGATTGATAGCGCTTCACCACATCCATCATGTGTGGACCATGGATATAATAGTATTGCAATTCACCACCATCAGACCAAAAGCTGGTTCTGCTGTTATCCTGCATTCCAAAATCGAAATACGATCTGAACGTATTGTCGAAGAAAATTCCGTAAGCTTCACCTTGGTTAATACCTGTGTAGAACGGAATAGTACGGTATAATGGGTCTTGGTCCCAACCGTAAGAATAGGCATCAGTATTCCAGTTTTGGAATTTTCTACCCCTCAAATTCATATTGCCAGACTTATCGCCCAAGCCAAAGAAATTCTCTTCCGACTGGCATTCTTTGGTTGCATAAACATAATAACCGCCAAACTCTACATTCTCTTCCCAGTGCATTGGCGAAGCGTCGCTACTGGTTACAATGCCTGTAGTGTTACATATAAACGAAATCATGAAGTTATCTTTTCTTACCTTACAAGTAATCGTATTGGTAGAAATCAAATAAGCATCTGTAGTATCTTCTAACTTAAAAATGGTTACTTTTTGGTCTACCTGCTCTACCGCGTAAGAAAAATCTGCCAAGAAAACACCATGTGGCGCTAAGCGAACTCGAATGATTTCATCGCTTACCACACGCACTTCTACACTTGCACTACCGTCAGAAAAATAAAATTTGTTACCTTCTTTTTTCACACTTTTAACCGAAGTAAGATATTCTTTCTCAATCGGTTTTATATCCGTCACCGGATTATTTAAATGCTGAACTACTTCTTCTTCAAATTGCTCCTTATCGTGTGTTCCTTCTAAATTTTTTAAAGTTTCTTCTAATTCTTCTTCCATAGTATTTTTTATTTGAGCTCGATCATCAAAAATTAGCTCACATCTTAATGATTTTGTTTTTACTGATAGACATTTTAATAATTGTAAATATATAATAATTACCCTTTAAGCCAAATAAAACGATATTAAGTTTTACAGATAAAATACGGCTACAATTAACAAAAACCGTCCTAAACAAGATAATGTATAATTAACACTAAGACAAAGCAAAAGTTGGATATATTTTAATTTTCAGGAAATGAGGTTTAGTGTTACTATTAAAATGTTGCCCCGCTTTCCGTTAAAATCTTTTTGTGTTCCTTCCTCCGTCATTTCGAACGCAGAGAGAAATCTAAAAGTTTAGTGCTACTATCAAACAGATTTCTCCTTGTTCCTCGTCGAAATGACGCAACAAAAAGTATTCCCACTACAATCGGGTTTGATTAAAAAAACTGTGCAATTAACAACCGAACAACCCCTCAAATCGTTTAAGATTTTAACGCATCCACCAACCGATATGCGTATATTTGAAGACTAGCAGCAACGCCATCATTGTAAAACAGACATGAGAAACATTGACGAACAAAGCTTAAAAAAAGCCTATCATTTATTTGAAAGTGGCAATATCAGCAACATTGAAACCGGCACCACCAAAGGTTTACAACAACTACACAAATATCTATTTGATGGACTTTACGACTTTGCAGGAAAAATACGTACTCAAAACATTTCTAAAGGTGGTTTTAGATTTGCTACAGCCTTATATCTGAATGAGATTTTGGCAAAAATTGAGCAAATGCCAGAAAACACCTTCGAAGAAATCATTGCTAAATATGTAGAAATGAACATCGCCCACCCTTTTATGGAAGGCAATGGCAGAACCATGCGCATCTGGCTAGATTTAATATTAAAAGCTCGCTTGAAAAAAGTAGTGAATTGGCAATTTGCCGACAAAGCTCTTTACTTGCAATCCATGGAGCGTAGTCCTATTAATGACCTTGAGCTAAGAACTTTACTTTTTGCAAATTTGACCGACCAAATAGATAACAGAGAGGTAATTTTCAAAGGCATAGAGCAATCATATTACTACGAAGGGTACAAGAAAGAAGATAATAATTTATAGGCCTACTATAAATTCAGTAATAGTTAGCTCTTTAGATTAAAAATACTCGCTGTTCCGGATTTGCAATCCGGAACTACTTATCTGCGGATTTAAAATCCGCGGCTACTCCCTTGCTCTTCGGGATTTGCAATCCCGAAGCCATATCGTTGGATTTATAATCCAAATTTTTAGAACAGATTAAAAATCCTATGATAGGAGTTCGACATTACAAATATCGAACAGCAATCTTCTAATGTTGGCGTCCCCGCCAACGTATATTCAAAACTTTGCAGTAGCAAATACTTTACACATCCATACCATTCCATCCGAGCACTTATCTTATTTTTGTAGCATACAGAAAACAAATGATATCAATTAAATCTGTTTCACATCAATACGGCGCCGAGCAAGGCTTAAAGTTTGCCGATTGGCAAGTGAACAACGGTGAGCAATGGCTACTGCTTGGGCAATCGGGCTGTGGAAAAACTACGCTATTGCACATTTTAACAGGCTTGCTTAAACCTACTGGCGGCGAAATCAAAATCAACGACACCAATTTATATGAACTTTCCTCTAAAAAACTGGATGAATTTAGGGGGCAGCACATTGGTATTGTGTTCCAAAAACCACATTTGATTAAAAGCCTCAGCATCGCGGAAAATCTACTATTAGCACAAAGTTTTGCTGGCTTATCAACAGATAAAAACCGTATTGAAGAAGTATTGGCTTCGTTGGATATGGCACACAAAAAGAATGCTTATCCGCAGGAGTTAAGCCAAGGACAGTTGCAACGGGTTACTATTGCTAGAGCAGTAATCAATAAACCAACTTTGTTAATTGCCGACGAACCAACATCAAGCTTAGACGATAAAAATGCAGAAGCGGTATTGGCTTTACTGAAAGAACAATCGGAATTAAACAAAGCTACTTTGGTGGTGGCCACCCACGACAAGAGAGTGAAAGATGCGTTTAACCTAACCTACAGTTTATCATGAGCCCATTTAAAATAAGCTGGAAAAACATTTGGTCGAAGCCATTAAATGCAGCACTTAATATCTTACTGATTGCTTTTGGAACTGCTATTTTAACCGTTTTATTGTTAGCATCAACCCAAATAGAAGATAAATTAGACAAAAATTCAAAAGACATTGATCTGGTAGTTGGAGCTAAAGGCAGTCCATTACAGTTGATTTTAAGTAGTATTTATTACATTGATTTCCCAACAGGAAACATTCCGATGAATGAGGCGAAGAAATTAATGAAAAGCCCTTTCGTAAAACGTGCTGTACCTTTAGCTTTGGGAGATAATTACAACGGTGTACGAATTGTTGGTACCGATAGCAATTACATCAGCCTTTATGGCTTAAAACTACAAAGCGGCAAGTTTTGGGAAGCTGATTTAGAAGCTACTATTGGCATTAACGTTGCAAAGGAGCAAAATCTCAAAGTTGGCGATACCTTTTTTGGCGGTCACGGTTTAACCGAAATGAAGGACGAACACAAAGACCACGCCTACAAAGTGGTGGGTATTTTGGCACCGCAGCAAAACGTAACCGACAATCTGATTTTAACGGGCATTGGTAGCGTCTGGAAAATGCATGGCGATGAAGGTGAAAGCAACGAACATCATGACCATGACCACGCAACTGAAGCAGAACACACTCACGATGAGGACAGAGAGTTTACATCACTGCTCATCCAATACCGATCGCCAATGGCAGTAGCGATGTTCCCGATGATGGTAAACCAAACTACCAATATGCAGGCAGCCAGTCCAGCGCAAGAAAGCACTCGTTTGTTCTCTTTAATTGGTGTTGGGGTCGATACTTTGCAATGGTTTGCGGTTCTGATTATGTTCATTGCAGCCATTAGTGTATTTGTAAACCTGTATAATTCCTTAAAAGAAAGAAGCTACGATTTGGCCATTATGCGAACCTTAGGTGCATCAAAAGGCAAACTTTTTTCGTTAATCATTTTAGAAGGCTTAATTTTGACGCTGATAGGCACGCTTATTGGCATTGCTTTAGGACATGGCATTTTACACTTGATTGGAAACTATCAAGAAAGTAGTCAGGCGAAAATGAATGGTTTACTTTTTATAAAAGAAGAATTTTATTTACTGGCGGCAGGTTTATCGATTGGAATTGTTGCGGCAATTATTCCAGCAATACAGGCATACCAATCTAATATATCGAAAATTTTAGCAAAGAATTAATTTAGAAAATGACCACCTTAGATGCCTGAGAAAACCTTAGGTTCGCTTAGGTGTCTAAGGTGGTTAAAAAACATAAAAACACAGATGAAAAAACTAACATTCATATTTTTATTATTCATTGGCTTTGGCATTAACAACGCAAAAGCACAACACGATCCAAGCGATCAAATCCTATCTGCAAACTGGGATGTAATTGGCGATGTAGAATTTAAAATGGCAAAAGACGATAGTGAAATGTACGCTATCTTTAGCAACGATATCAAAAAGAGAGCAGGTAAACCTTTTGAATTAGAAGGTTACATTGTGCCGATTAAAGACGGCATGAAACAAACGAAATTCATGCTTTCTACACTACCGATTAACCAGTGTTTTTATTGCGGTAAAAATGGAGTACCTATCATGGTTGAAGTGCAATTAAAAGAGCCAACTAAGTTCACTTATCAAACCATTAAAGTGAAAGGCATCTTGAAATTGAGTACGGCAAACGCATTGGATGCTTCGCCAATTTCGTTATTGAACGGAACGGTGGTGAAGTAAAGTAGCACAGACGTAAATAATTCATCATTGCGAGGCACGAAGCAATCTTACAACGAATAAATATTACAAATAGCTTTAAGATTGCTTCGTACCTCGCAATGACGGCAAGAATAAAACAAAAAAATCCCTAGACATTTTGTCTAGGGATTTTTATTTATACGCTTTGTCATTTCGAAAATATGTGAGAAATCTAATTCTACTTCTCAATCGAAATGATCAAAAGCTAATGATTAGTGACCAGAATGTCCGTCAGCGCCATGAGCGTGACCATGCGACAATTCATCAGCTGTTGCTTCTCTTACTGTTAAAATTTTACCAGCAAAGATTAAGTTTTTACCAGCCATTGGGTGGTTTAAATCTACCGAGATAATTTCCTCGCCTACTGCAGTTACGCCAGCACGGAATTGGTTACCTTGGTTGTCTTGCAAAGGAATTACATCACCAACGTTAGGCAACTCTTCTGCACCACCTTCTTTAAACATACTTACTGGCAAATCTACGTGAGCGCCTGGGTCAATCTCTCCGTAACCATCAGCCGCTTCTAATTCAAAACCATATTCATCACCTACAGTTAAACCTGTTAAGTGCTCTTCAAATTTTGGCAACATCATACCCACACCGTATAAAAATACTAGCGGATTTTCTTCAGTAGCTTTCTCTACAAAAACTTGGTTACCTTCTGGAGTTGTGGTATGTAGCTCGTAAGTAAGAGAAACTACCGTGTTAGATGTGATCTTCATTCTATTCTTTTTTGTTTTATTAATTGATGAGCCTTCTAAACATCATCATTATTTGTATTAAGCTTTTTGAAATGCTGGGCAAATATAGCTTAATTATTATGCTAACAAAAAACCAGCATTATTGTTGAAAGGATTATGAACTTAATGTGTATATCTGAAATTATTAGCTATTATTTTGATGCGTTTTGCTTCCCGCTTTTCAGCATCTCCGAATACATCTCATCCAAAAAAGATTGTTGATGTTTATCGTTCTTAAAATATCGCTGATAATTTACGCTACAACTTTCGACATCTAAAATATTATCAGGGTTAAAAGACCAATCATCTGTGTTTTTAACGGCAATCCCAATATCTTCACTACAACTTTGCCACATATCCGTAAACCTGTTATTCTGACTGGAATCCAGTTTATTAAAATCCGCATAAACGCTGAAACCATGCATTTCTGAATTAAAAAACTTTGAAATCCAAGTCACTGGAACACCGCCCCAATTTATAGTTGTGCCTTCTGGAAACCTGATACCAGTGAGCTTGTCTTCGCTCATCATTTTATTTTGTTCCCCTTTTTTCCAGAAGCTTTCTTCGTAAGTCAACGTTGTACCTACAGGAACCGAAATCTTTTTAACAACCAAGGGTTCCTTAGTGACAAAGTAAGGATAATCTGGCGTACTGTTGCCACCAGTAGGATTCATGTTGCCAACGCAGCCAGTAAGTAATGCAGCAAACAAAAGCGAAAGTTTAGAAAATCTCATTAATTAAAATCTTTAATGTTATTAATTATCTTTCAACTTCAAAGAAGATGCCATTATTTAATATGCTCCAACGCTTCATCAACTGTAGCTACTGGTAGCTGGCAGGTTTTATTTCTACAGATATAAATCTTCGTTTGTCCACTTTCTTTATGCTGCAATAAAGGCAAAGTACTTTTCATCCCCGCCAATGTAATTTTATTAGGGATGTACTGTTGGTCCAGCTCTTTTTTAACTATTCTAAAATCTGTTCCAGTAATAGCAATTTCGTTAATACCATACACTTCATTTAGTAGTTGAATACTCCAATTAGAATAAGCAGAACCGTAAGCTTTAATTCGTGGCAAAACTGCTTTTAGCATAGCTGATGCTCGGTCTCTATAAACTTCATTATCGAAAAACAAACCTAATTTTTGAAGATTCTGCGCCATTACAGAGTTAGAAGCAGGAATTACGTTATCCATTACTTCGTGTTTACGAGCAATCAAATCTTCGCCTTTGTTTGAAGTATAAAAGAGCATTAAATTATTTTCGTCTGTGAAATTCAACAATACATAGTCCGTTAATTCTTGTGCCTCATTTAACCAAGCCTCATTAAAATCAGTTTCGTAAAGTGAAATCAAAGCTTCTATTAAAAAGGCATAATCATCTAAGAAACCATTGATACTTGCTTTTCCATTTTTGTAGTTTCTATACAAGCCCCCATCTTCATCCATCAAATTGTTAAGGATAAAACTTGCTGCTTTTTTGGCCTTTTCATAATAAGCATCATTATTCAGAACTTGGGCCGAATCCGTCAAACCTTTAATCATTTGTGCATTCCAGGCGGTTAGGCACTTATCATCTAAACCAGGTCTAACTCTGCTACTTCTTACTGCCAACAACTTAACTTTTGCTTCAGCGACAATTTGCTCCAATTCAGCTTTACTTACCTTGTATTTCTCTACCAGCTCCTCATCAAATACTTTACGCATTAAGATATTGGTGTGCTCTTCTTCCCAATTCCCATCCTCAGTAATTGTAAAGTACTCTGTTAGCAATTCTCTATGTTCAGTAATCACTTCTTCAAAATCAGCTTTGCTCCAAACATAAAATTTCCCTTCTACGCCTTCGCTATCTGCATCTAAAGCAGAATAAAACAAGCCATCTGGCGATGTCATTTCTCTGTCTACCCAGTTAATCGTTTCTTTAATAATCTCGGCAAATGGTTCATATTTCAAACATTGATAAGCCTCGGCATACAAGCTAACAAGCTGCCCGTTATCATACAGCATCTTTTCGAAGTGCGGCACATGCCATTTCGCATCTACCGAATAACGGGCAAAACCACCTCCAATTTGGTCGTAAATACCGCCCATTGCCATTGCCTCCAAGGTTCTCATTACTGCCATCATCACGGTCTGGTCATCCTTTAAAAAAGCATAGCGCAATAAAAACGACCAGTTATTTGGCAAAGGGAATTTAGGTGCACGGTTATATCCACCTTCCGTAATATCGAAATTTCGTTTCCAAGGCTCTACAATTTCAACCAAATGTTCTTCATTGAAAGTCAGCTCTTCATTACCACCTTCTATCAGCTCTGCTTGTTGTAAACCTTCCGTTAATCGCTCTGCGTATTTAACAGCCTTTTCTGGTTCTTTCTCCCATAAATTGGCGAGATTTAGTAAGATATTAATCCAATCTGCCTTGCGAAAATAAGTACCACCGTAGATTGGGCGTTGATCTGGCAAACAAATGGCATTCAATGGCCAACCACCATTTCCATTCATCAACTGCACCGCTAGCATGTAAATCTGGTCAATATCTGGTCGCTCCTCTCTATCTACCTTAATACAAACAAAATGCTTGTTCATTACTTCAGCCACTTCATGACTCTCGAAACTTTCATGCTCCATCACGTGGCACCAATGACAGGCCGAGTAACCCACACTTACAATAATAAGTTTGTTCTCATCCTTCGCTTTTTTTAAGGATGTTTCATTCCACTCGTACCACTCTACAGGGTTATAAGCGTGTTGCAATAAATAAGGCGATGAGGCATTGATGAGACTATTGGCTTCTTTCATGTGATAAAGGTACTGGCTTTGATTGGCATGTTTGAAAAATTGCTGTAAATTTATCACCCGACTTGCAACCTTTTACGTCATTAAGTTAAAAATAACAATCCCGAAGCAAACCGACATTAATTCGTTCCGATAAAAACAAAATGGATTGATCGCCATTAAAAACAAATTATAAATAGATGAAAATTACCCACACCGAAATTTACCGCTTTAGTATTCCGATGGAACCTTTTGTAATTGCAACTGGAACTATGCATTTTGCACAGAATGTGTTGGTAAGGATTTTTACAGACGCTGGTATACATGGCTGTGGCGAATGTTCGGCTTTCCCAATGATTGTTGGCGAAACGCAAGACACCTGTTTGGCAATGGCAAAAGATTTTGCACAAATACTAAAAGGCAAAGATCCCTTAGATATTCCGGCGAGAATGGATGACTTATTGGGATATGCGGCTCATAACCCAACTATCAAAAGCGCTTTTGACATGGCGCTTTTTGACATCGCTGCAAAAAATGCTAACCAACCTTTGTATCAATTTTTAGGTGGGCACAAACGCACCATAGAAACCGATATGACTTTAGGAATTGGCACGGCAGAGCAAATGGCTGCAAAAGCAGTGGAGCATGTAAATAATGGTTGTAGCATTATCAAAATTAAGCTGGGCAAGAAAGTTCATGAAGATATTGATCGTGTAGCAGCAATTAGAAAAGCTGTTGGTGATGATATTACTTTACGCTTGGATGCCAATCAGGGCTGGAGCTTTGACGATGCACTTTTTGCTTTAACGGAACTAGAAAAATTTAACATTGAGTTTTGCGAACAACCGATGCGCACTTGGTTTGATGATAAACTACCTGAACTTAACGTAAATTCTCCTATTCAACTCATGGCTGATGAAAGCTGCTACAATCATCATGATGCAAGAAAACTCATTAACTCACAAGCCACTACTTTTCTAAATATCAAATTCGCTAAATCTGGCGGAATTTTAGAAGCGCAGAAAATACATGAAGTAGCTTTACAAAATGGCGTAAAGTGCATGATTGGAAGCATGTTGGAAAGTAGGTTGGCATTAACAGCTAATTTACATTTTGCTTTAGCTAGCCCTAACGTGGTATATTTTGATTTAGATACTTGCCTACTTGGACATTTAGTTGATCCAGTAGTGGGCGGCTTATCTTACGAAGGTTTCATGCTGGATGTTCCAGATACCCCAGGAATTGGAGCAGAAGCTGATGAATCCTTCTTAGAAAAATGCGAAAGCTGGACTGTATAAATTTAGAATGAGAAAATGACTAAATGGTTGAATGCCATACTTCAAATCAGTTCAGTGGCAATTAACCAATTTACACAGTTAACCAATTAACCTAGCCTTAAAATCACAAGAGATACCTAACCTAATTTTAACACAACCTTAACAATCTACGAAGTTTTTCGGAGTTCGTCGAAATAAATAGGGAGTTTGTCGATTACCCCCTATTTGCGTGCAACGTTTTTAGATGACTTGCGTCTTAATTAAAAAAACACAAATCAATTATGAACCGCCCGTAATTAAATCATCATTAAAACTACAAGGGATGATTATTTAATTATGGCAAGGAACATTTGACCACTAAAAACAAAATCAAAGACAAATGAAACAAAGAACGACTTCGCTATTCGCTATTGGAATTTTAGCTTTAGCTCTTACAACATCATCAGTTTACGCAAACAATGAAGTAACCACAACTGTAACCTACACTACCACCGATCAATCTGCTCCGAAGAAATTAATCATTTCTGGCAATGTGGAAGTAACTTTAGTACAAGATCACGAAAGCAAAAAATTATATACCAACGACGGTACTGCAAAAGCTAGAGTTTACACCAGCGATGATGCTATCTATGTTTCAACCAAGAAAAACTCGGAAACTGCAAAAATCACACTTTATGTGGGTAATATCTATAGAATTGACGTGGCTGGAAATGCGGTGGTAAACACGAAGAACACTTTAAACAGTCAACATCTACAATTAATTTTGCAAGATAATGCCAAAGCAGATATCAGCTCTAAGACAGAAAGTTTATTCACTAAATTGAGTAACGAAAGCGCTTTAAAATTAAATGGCAGCACACAATTACACGCCATCTCTACAAACGAATTAGCAAGCTTAAACACGAAGAATTTCAAAGCTGCGAAAACTGAAATCGAGAAAAGAAATTCAACAGATTTCGCAAAAGCTAAATAAGCTTACACACACAAATAAGAGTGCTATATCGGTTAGATATAGCGCTTTTTTTATGCAATAATAAATCTATATATTAGCAGCAAACTTATTGTTAGAAATGAAAAACATCACTGATAGACACGAGTATATCCTTAAAAAATTAAAAGAAGACGGCAAGGTAAGCATCATAGAACTGATAGATTTAATGAAAGTTTCTGGTGTTACAATCAGAAAGGATTTAAAGATGTTGGAGGATAAAAACTTACTGTTTAGAACTAGAGGTGGTGGCTCTATCAAAAATCCATATGCTAGCGATAGAAGTATTTACGAAAAAGAGTTAATTAACGCAGACGAGAAACAAAGAATTGCAAAAGCAGCCTTAAAGCTCATTAAAAATACCGATTCGATTACCATTGGTTCTGGTTCTACCGTTTTTGAAATAGCCAGGTTCTTAAATCCAACAGAACATATTACCGTAATTACTCCAGCGCTAAAAGTTGGACTGGAGTTGAGTAATCGAAATAATATCGAAGTACTTCAACTAGGCGGAATGATCAGAGCAAATTCTTCATCAGTAGCGGGCAACTTTGCCGAAAAAATATTGGAAGAAATTTCATGTGGCATCCTCTTTCTTGGTGTAGACGGCATTGATCTGGATTTTGGCTTTTCTATCACTAATCTAGCAGAAGCAGCCTTAGATCAAAAAATGATTGAAACGGCACAGATCGTTGTTATTGTAGCAGATAGCACCAAGTTTGATAAACGAGGATTAGGCAAGGTATGTACTTTTGAGCAAGTATCTTATGTAATCACCGACGATAGAGTGCCAGAAATTATTGTTCAACAGATAGAAGAAAAAGGAGTTAAAGTAATTATAGCATAATGCCTAGGTGTTAAAGTCGCTAATGTTAAAACAGCTTCAACTTAATACGAAAAGCCTTTCTATTTGAAAATAGAAAGGCTTTTCGTAATTAAAAAAAGAATTTTATTTATTCAATTCTGCAAAGTATTTATGAAACAGGGGTAATGTTTCAATTCCCTTGTAGTAGTTGAAGATATCATATTTCTCATTTGGAGAATGTAGAGCATCGCTGTCTAAACCAAAACCAAATAATACAGATTTGATGCCTAATACGCTTTCAAACAAAGCTACAATTGGGATACTTCCACCACCACGGGTAGGAATTGGTTTTTTACCGAAACTGTCTTCAATTGCTTTTTCAGCAGCTAAATACGCTATGCTATCCGTTGGAGTTACTACTGGTTCACCACCATGATGTGGTGTTACCTTAACCTTCACTCCTTTAGGTGCAATTTTTTCAAAATGTTTCGCAAAAATCTCGCTAATCTCTTCTGAACTTTGGTGAGGTACCAAACGCATCGAAATCTTAGCATTTGCTTTGCTTGGCAACACGGTTTTAGCTCCCTCGCCAATGTAACCGCTCCAGATGCCATTAACTTCCAAAGTTGGTCGTGTACCCGTACGCTCTAAAGTAGAATAACCATTTTCTCCCCACTCGGCGTCAATATCCAGATCTTTCTTGTACTCATCTAAATCAAACGGAGCAGAATTTAAAGCTTGTTTTTCAGCATCAGTTAATTCTACCACTTTATCATAAAACTCAGGAATAGTAATATGGTTATTTTCATCATGTAACGAAGCTATCATCTTACAAAGGATGGTAGCTGGATTAGCTACTGCTCCACCATAAACGCCAGAATGTAAATCTCTATTAGGACCTACAACTTCTACTTCCATGTAAGCTAAACCCCTTAAGCCCGTTTCTATAGACGGGTTTTCCATACTGATCATTGAAGTATCTGAAATCAACACTACGTCAGCTTTTAAACGCTCAGTATTAGCACTCACAAAAATACCAAGATTTGCAGAACCAACTTCCTCCTCTCCTTCAATCATGAATTTCACATTACAAGCCAAGGTGTTAGTTTGCATCATCAGTTCAAAAGCTTTCACATGCATATAAAACTGACCTTTGTCGTCGCAAGCACCACGAGCATAAATTTTCCCATCACGTACTGTTGGTTCAAAAGGAGGAGTTTTCCATAATTCCAACGGGTCTGCAGGCTGTACATCGTAATGTCCGTAGATCAACACTGTAGGCAAGCTTGCATCTATGATCTTCTCACCGTAAACAATTGGATATCCAGCAGTTTCACAAATCTCCACATTATCCGCACCAGCTTCTTTAAGCTTTTGAGCAACAAAATCGGCAGTTTTCAACACATCACCTTTATACTTAGGGTCTGCGCTTACCGATGGAAAACGCAATAGTTCAAAAAGCTCGTCTAAAAAACGTTGCTTATTATCTTCTACATATTTCTTTATTTCTTGCATAAGACTATATTTTGAAGCAAATATAGGCATTTTGGTAAAAGCATCAGGCTAATCAAAGTCATAAAAAGTTCTTGTTACGTTAACCCACAAACAATCGTTTTTACCTATTTTTACATTATATAATGAAACCATTTAGATTGCCCGACGACAGGAGGAAAAAACACAAATGTTTAGTCAAACCTAAAACAACTTTATGCAGATGAAAAAGCTATCTCTTTACTTATTATTATTTGGTGCAGTTATACTCTGCTCATCTTGGGGTTTCTTTGCACATAAACGAATCAATCAGCTTGCTATCTTTACTTTACCAGAAGGGATGATTGGTTTCTACAAAAACAATCACAAATACATTACAGAACACGCTATAGATCCTGATAAGAGAAGATATGCAGATACAGCGGAAGCTCCTAGACATTACCTAGATGTAGAGAATTATGAAACCCATATTGATAGCATTCCTGAAAAATGGAACGATGCCGTAAATAAATATGGTGCAAAAAAAATAGGAAAAGATGGCATGGTACCTTGGCAAATCCAACGTACTTACAACAATCTAATCAGAGCTTTTAAAGAGAGAGATTCGCTGAGAATATTGAGATATTCTGCAGATTTAGGTCACTATATTGCAGATGCCCATGTTCCCTTACATACAACCAACAATCACAATGGTCAGCTAACCAACCAAACGGGCATACACGGCTTTTGGGAAAGCAGAATACCAGAACTTTTTGCAAAAGACTATAATCTTTTAGTAGGAAAAGCTACCTATATCGAAGATCCGTTAAAGGAAGCTTGGAAAATTGTAAGAAACGCACATACCATGGTAGACACCGTACTTACCTTCGAAAAAAAACTCAGTGAAACTTTCCCAGCAGATCAGAAGTACGATTTCTCTATGCGTGGAAAGAATGTGATGAAGCAGTATTCTTTAGCCTATACAAAAGCTTATCAAGACATGATGAACGGCATGGTAGAAAGACAAATGAAATCATCTATCATTAAAGTGGGTTGTTTTTGGTTCTCTGCATGGGTTGATGCTGGCCAGCCTGACTTAAGGAATATGATTAGAATTGAAGCTACTATTGAAGATAAACAACAAAAAGAAAAAGTAGATAAAAAATATCAAGAAGGTAAGATTATAGGAAGAGAGTTTTAATCAATGGTGAATTGTCAATGATAAATGGTTAATTTTAATTCTAACGCTAGGAAGAATTTGTTTATTTCAATAGATCCTGTGTCTGTAAAAAATCGGCATAGAAGACAAAGTTTCCTAGCCTAACAGCACTGAAGCAATAACATTCCTATTTCGTCATTGCCAAGCTTCCGATGCTATCGGAACAGGTCGACTAGCAATCATAATATGGAAGAAAACGATAAACATTTCGTGGTTCAAGAATATATAACCACAAAGAAAGCATTGTAATTTAACAGAAGGCTTCGACAAGCTCAGCCCGACACAACGAACTTATTAGGTTTATAGTCGATATTAACAGTTAAACAATTAACCGATTAACCTCTCTCTATTAGTTTTCCTTAATTTCTTCTTCTATTTGCTTCTCTATAGGTTTCTTAGAAAACAATGATTTTAAAGCACCGTAAATTACCGGAACAAAAGTTCCAACGGCGATAATTAGCACTAAGATTTCGAAGTTTTTTTCTACGAAAGGAATTTTACCTAATAAATAACCTGCAAACAACAAGCTAGTAATCCAAGTAACTCCACCCACTACGTTGTAGAATTGGAATTTCCCCATAGACATTCTAGCAGCACCGGCAACAAAAGGAGCGATGGTTCTTACTATAGGTAAAAAGCGACTGAAAACGATAGCCTTTGCGCCATGTTTTTCAAAATAAGCGTGAGATTGGTGGTAATATTTCAGTTTAAGAATTTTATTATTCTCTTTAAACACTTTGATACCTAAATACTTACCCAATTGATAATTTAAAGAGTTACCGGCAATTGCAGCAATAATCAATATCACGAGCATGAACCAAATGCTTAAGCCTGTTCCTTCGCCAGCAACCAATGCGCCAACAGCAAACAACATTGAATCTCCAGGTAAAAATGGCGTAACCACAAATCCAGTTTCAGCAAAAATAATCATGAACAGTATAAGATACGTCCATGTTCTGTACTCCTGCATGATTTGCTCTAAAGTATCTTTTGTATTGGTAAGTAACTGTACTAGTAAGTCAATAAATTCCACTGCTTTATTTTTTTACAAAAGTAAGGATATCGTTTAGATAAATACTCAAATTTTAAAATATGACTGCAATTAAATAAAAATGTCCCGATTTTGCCGGGACATTTTTATTTATATTATGAGTTATCAGTTGCAAGTTATGGGGCTAAACTTGTTACTAGTAACTTTCAACTTATGATACTAGATCTACAACTCGTAAGCCACAACCTGTAACTAATTAGTAAGCGCTGTTTAGCATTACCGGCATTACCAACATCAACACGTCTTCGTTCTCATCATTAGTTTGAGGAATTAGCAGACCCGCTCTATTTGGCGTAGAAAGTTCTAAAGTAACTTCTTCGCCGCTCAAGTTATTCAACATCTCAATTAAGAAACGGGCATTGAAACCGATTTCTAAATCTTCGCCATCATATTGGCAGCTTAAACGCTCGTGAGCTTCGTTAGCAAAATCTAAATCTTCAGAAGAGATATGCAATTCGCTACCGTTAATTTTTAAACGAACTTGGTGTGTAGTTTTGTTAGCAAAAATCACAACCCTACGCAAAGTATTTAAAAACAATGCTCTATCAATTACTAATTTGTTAGGATTTTCTGCTGGAATTACCGCTTCGTAATCTGGATAACGTTCATCAATTAAACGACAAATTAAATTGATGTTGTCGAATTTGAAGAATGCGCTTGTTGCGTTGTAATCAACAGAAACGTTTACATCATTATTTGGTAAAGCAGCCTTTAATAAGGTTAAAGCTTTTTTAGGTAAAATAAATGAAGAAGCTTTATCTGCTTTAGCATCATTTCTTCTGTAACGAACCAATTTATGCGCATCAGTAGCTACAAAAGTAATATTTTGAGGAGACAACTGACAATAAACACCAGTCATTGCCGGACGAAGTTCATCATTACTTACTGCAAAAATTGTTTTAGTAATAGCCTCACTTAAAACAGTAGCAGGAAGGTTTACAGAAGAAGCATTATCAACTACAGGTATTTTAGGAAAATCATCTCCGTTCTCACCGCTTAATTTATATTTTCCATCACCTGCACTGATCTCAATGGCAAAATTATTATCATCAACATGGAAGGTAATTGGCTGATCTGGTAAAGTCTTTAAAGTATCTAGCAAAATTCTCGATGGAACAGCAACCTTACCTTCTTCTTTTGATTCAACAGGCAAAGAAGTAGTCATGCTAGTTTGTAAATCGGTAGCAGAAATAGTTAAATTTCCTTCTTTAATTTCAAACAGGAAATTCTCCAAAATAGGCAATACCGTACTGCTGCTAGAAGCACCATTAACAGTTTGTAAATGCTTTAATAATGTCGATGTGGATACTATAAATCTCATAGTTTGTTTTATATAGATTCAAAAGTATGAAATTTACCTTGCATACTTATGTTTACGATAATAATGTTGAAAAATTGCGAAACATATTAACAACAAAATCGGCAAAACAGTGTTTATCAGCTGCCATTTTACTTTTTCAGTGCGCACCAAAGTCTTATCTAGTGGCCTTACTGTAACTTCTTTATTTCGCAGGGCGATAAGATTATCCTCATTAGTAAAATAATCTACGATATTGAGCAGCAATGCCTTGTTTCCAAAATTCTGTTGTGTATACCTATCAAAACCTAATGGAAAAGGCGACCCATCTGCAGAAACTTGATTACGGAAAACATCACCGTCTCCCAGAACTATCATTTTTGCAGGTTTACTTTGTGCCGGCAAATCAAATTTTTCTCTAATGCCTTCTGGCACCGGACGATTTAAAAAAACGGATTTAAAACTTCCTTCCAATAACACCCCCACACTTTTTGGAGCACTTGTGAATTCCTTCTGTGTTGGTTCTTCCTCTACCATTTGTAGATTGAACATTTTAGGAGAAGTATAAACCTTATTGTACGGTGAGGTAGATAAAATGATTCGCTTATTTACATTTTTACTTCCAATGGTATCTACAGTACTGGCAAATTCAGCCTTAATGTTATCTAAATTCTTAACCACACTATTACTCGTGTCGGGCAGCAAAACTGGATAATACAACCATGGCGCCATTTGGATATCGCCTCTCGGACCGCCCGTAGCTATAGGGATTTCTGCACAATTTACATCTGCAATAATATCATAGTTCACCCGTGCTCCGTACTCAAACAACATATCATCTAAGTTGAGGTTGTTGTTTCCGGCTAGGAAAGATTTACCACTACGCAGGCTGTCCAAATCCATGCGTACTTGATCTATAGACCACAAAACATGACCACCCTTCATCACAAAATAATTGATTTTGTACTTTTGAGCTTCTGTAAATGCTTTTAAAGGCTTAGCAACTATCAGCATTTTCAAACTATCTAAGCCTTGTTTAGTCATCGAATCTAGATTTACTCGTCCAACCACATAACTGTCAGACAAGGTATTCATCGCATCATATAAATAGTTATCGCTCGGTTCTCCATTGCCTTCTGTAAAACCAATGCGAGGATTATAGCCAGAAATCACCTTTTTTAAGGACGAAGTAAATACATATTCTAAATTTTTGATAGAGTTATTGATACTTTCATCGTAATTAGAAGCTTCGCCACCTAAATTTTGAAGTAATTTTACAGGCATTCGTTTTCCGTTACTCTCTATCAATGCCATTGGAAAAACTAATTTCTCAGCAAATCCAGCATCCGTTTTGATATTGATATTGGTTGGCCTGATTCCCATTTCATATAAATGCTGAATCACCGTATCCTGCTCGTTAACAGTTAGTCCTGAGATTGGATTAATAAAAACCACCTTAAAGTTTACCTTAGAATAGGCTTTATAATCTGCCAGCATATCTTTAGTTGCGTTGCGCAAACGCTTAAAAGCTGATGGCATGTCTCCATCTAAGAAAACCGTTACAATTACGTCGTTCTTGTTTTCCTTTAAAGTTTCTTTGGTTTTTTCAGTAAGCGTAAACCGTTTCTCCTTAGTAAAATCTATTCTGGTATAGGCGAATTGAACCAGTACGTTAAGCAGCACTAAGACCAATGCAAACACTAAAACTTTGAAGATTTTGCTCTTTATTCCTTGTTCCTTATTCCTTCTTCTCTGCTCTACCATTTTCTACCTCCTATTGCCAATTTGGTTAGCCCTAAAAACAAAGCTACAAAGGTGATAAAGTAAACTAAGTCTCTTGTATCCAAAACGCCCCTACTTATGGATTGGTAGTGTTCGTTTATTCCCAAATTCACTAGAAAACTGTCTAATCCTTTAAATGCAGCAACCTTGCTCAACGAATCGAAGCCGCTATAAGTGAAAAAGCATAGAAATACCGCGATTGCAAAAGCGATGATCTGATTTTTAGTGATGGATGATGCAAAAACACCTATTGCCGTAAAGGCGTTACCAAGTAGAAACAACCCAACATAAGAACCAATTACCGCTCCGGTATCGATATTCCCTTTTGGTAAACCCAGCTGGGAAATACTGTAGTAGTAAATCAACGTGGGCACCAGCGAGAATAGCACCAATACCATACAAGCCAAGTATTTGGCCAAGATAATTTGCATATCTGTTAGCGGTCTTGTAGCCAATAATACGTAGGTTCCTTCTTTTCTTTCTTCTGCAAACGACCTCATGGTAATTGCTGAGATTAGGAACATAAATAGGTAAGGAACCAAACTAAAGAAGCCATCCATTTCGGCATAGCCATATTCTAAAATGGAAGTATCTGGGAAAAACCAGAACATCAACCCACAAGCCAGTAAAAAAATACCAATGGTAATGTAGGCCATTAAGGAACTGAGGAAACTGAATAACTCTCGTTTGAATACTGCTAGCATGCTCTTGTATAGGAATGACGAAGTTATACAATATCTATTAAAACAAAAAAGCCCCGACAAAATTGTCGTGGCTTTTCATAATTTACTAATGATAGTTATCTATAGGAATAACGAGAATCCAACTTTAGCACCAAAAGTATTAGCATTAATAGTAACTCCAGATTCTTTTACAGATACTTGCCCGTAACCAAGACCTAAATCAACAGCAATTTTCGGACTAATAAAGTACGCCAAACCACCTTCAACTCCCCAAGCAAAACCGTTATTGCTTTGAGAGACTGAACCATATTTTTCTTTATAAGCAGCAAAACCGGCTCCAGCACCTAAATATGGTTTTACCGATGTATTCTTAGTAAAGAAATAAGTAGCCGTAGGCATTACAGTAAAAGTACTTGAAGACATTCTATCATCACCTACTTCTTTAGTAGAGGTATTATTATAATCCAAGCCTAAACCTATTGACAGGTTATTAACGACAAAGTAACCAACAGAAGGAGAGACATTAAAGGTATTCACTTTGGGTCCATCCGCCGACTGATCATTAGCCTTGTATTTTGTACTAACTGAGTTAAAACCTACATTAGTAGAGCCACTAACCAACCATTTACCTTTTTCAGTTTGAGCGTTTGCCGCAACATTTAGGCCTGCTGCTAGCGTTAATAATAGAATGATTTTTTTCATTTTAATTTGATTATTTTTTGATTGTTAATTAATTAGGGGCAAAACTATAAAATTAGTACAAATAAAAAAGCCCCAGTTTACAACTGAGGCCTCTAATTTTATTTTGTTTATTTCTATAAACCGAAGTTCAACGCCGCTCTTAAACCAATGAAAGAAGTAGTTCCGTTTTTCGACCAACCTTCATAACGAGCGCCGAAATCGATAGCCATTTTATCTGCTACTGGAAATTCAACACCTAAACTTGGAGCATATAAAAATGCTGTACCACTAGCGTTATCACCAGTTGCTATTGCTGCACCAACTTGTCCTTGAGCATAAAAATTCTCTGCTAAAAAATATCTAACTCCAGCTTTCAAAGGTACAAATCCAACACTAGGTGCTTTAAAAGTACCAAGCGGTGTGTTGACATCTTTACCAGTAAAACTTAAATAACCTGCTTCACCTACAAAATTTAATTTGCTAGCAATTGGTGCCTGAAAATTCAAAGAGCCACCTACACCAAAATTGTAAACATCTCCAAAATCTCCCATTGGAAATGCGAAATCTGCACCAACGCCAATTTTTGAACCACCCATTGCTGGATCTTTTGTTTGTGCATTAGCGGCTAAGCCTAATCCTGCTACTAGAGCAAATGATAATAATAATTTTTTCATACTGTTTAACGTAATTTAAATTTGTATTGATTAATAATTGTAGAATAGATACAAGAATATTGCCAATCGTTACACAAAAACAACAAAAAATTACAAACAAATGAATTACAACAGATTAATTTAATCTAGGTTAATATCACATTCCAAAAACATAGCCCAACTTTAATCCTATAAAAGAGAAACTTGTAGTTTTTAGTGTAGAAGTTGCCCCATAACTGGTATTGGTCCACGCTTCGTATCTTAAACCAAATTCTAGCTTATTATTTGAGTTACTGGTTTTAAAATAAGTACCGAAACCAGGTGACCAAACAAACGAAGTTCTGGAAGATGCACCCATGTGGAAAGCAGCTCCTGCCTGTCCTTCAATATAAAAATCGGGACTTGGATAGTGCTTAAAACCTAGTTTCACTGGAATTGCTTCGATGTTTGCTAATTTAGTACCCAGTTTACTTTTGGTCAAAAAAAGATTGTACGCTCCATTTGCCGTAATAGCGTACCGATCGCCGATAGCAATTTCTGCTCTTAAAGCCCCGCCAAAACCGACACCACTTATATTAGAAGCATTACCCGTGGGCAAATTTACTTCAGGCGACAAACCAATTCTTACTTGTTGAGATTGTGCGTTAAACGAAATTGAAACTATTATAAAAAGTAGAAAAGCAAAAATTTTCTTCATCGTGTTAATTTTTTAAAAATCTCCTCCAAAGAAGAGGTTGGATGTTCTTTTTTAAGATCAGCGATAGATGAGTTAGCGACCAAAGAGCCTTTACTAATAATAATTACGTCATCACAAAGTGACTCTACTTCTTGCATGATATGTGTAGAAATAATCACCGTTTTATCGCTACCCAAGTTTTTAATCAAAGCTCTAATATCAGCTAACTGATTTGGGTCCAATCCTGAGGTTGGTTCGTCTAAGATTAGCACCTGAGGTTGGTGGATAATTGCCTGTGCCAGTCCAACTCTTTGTTTGTAACCTTTGGACAACATTCCAATTTTTTTATGTTGTTCTTGCGTTAAACCAACCAGATTAATCACTTCTTCTACCCTTTGCGCAATGTTTTTCAATCCGTAGGTTTCAGCAACGAAGCCAAGAAATTCCCGAACATACATGTCTACATACAAAGGTGTATTTTCTGGCAAATAACCTATCAGTTTTTTAATTTCCAGTGGCTCTGATTCGATATTTCTACCCGCTATTTCAGCTTCGCCAGATGTTGGCTGTAAATAACCAGTGAGCATTTTCATGGTGGTAGATTTACCTGCGCCATTTGGTCCAAGAAAACCTAGGATACGACCGGGTTTTGCCTCGAAACTGATATTATTTACAGCCTTTTGCTCACCATAATGTTTGGCTAAACTTCTTACTATTACGCTCAATTTATTGCAGCTTTAGGTTCTTTAATTTCAATTGTTTCTCGCTTCTGAAGGCATCTAATTGTTGTCCAGCTAAAACTACATCATCTGTAGAAAGTACATCAGCACCGTTTGCCACCAAATTACGATACACTTGTCTATTTTTATTAGCTTTTGCACTTTTATCCAAGTTGCCCATGGTGCCCAAAATAGTGTTTATACCTTTTCCATGCAAATATTGATAAAGGCTTTGACTTGGCTCCGAAACCCCTACAAAAGCAATAATTTTATCATTTGGTACACCCATTTGATTTAAACGCTCCAAATCTTCAGGACTTTTTACTGTCGCAGAAATCATTAAGTCTGGAGCTAGCTCGTGTACTTTTGCCGCTTGGGTAGCATTATAGGTAATAATGATGGAGTTGGTTTCTGATTTGGTTTTGCGCACCGCAGCGATGATCTTTTCGTAAGGCACTCCCCTTTTAATGTCGATGGTAAAAAGCACTTTATTTTTGCCCCAATGCAACACTTCTTCCAAGGTTGGGATTTTGAAACTGGTTATTTTCCCGTCATCATCCTTTAAGGTAAGCTGTTGTAATTCGTTATAAGTATAAGATGAAATTAAACCCGTACCTGTCGAAGTTCTATCCAATTTATCATCATGCATAATTACTAAAGCAGAATCTTTACTCAATGCCACATCAAATTCAATAATTACCGGTTGGTAAGTTGTTGCATTCTCAAAAGTTTCAATGGCATTTTCTGGAAAACCAGGCATTGGTCCACCGCGATGTGCGCTTAACAACGGATATGGCTTCGTTTTTCTATTTAAAAAAGCTTGAAACTCTTTTGCCGTTTTAAAACTGATGTACTGATGTTGTTTTGGGGCAATGCAAGCCATGCCCAACAAAGCAATAACAAGTACTAAAAATTGTATTTTCTTCACTTTATTGAAATTGATATACAAAGGTAGTTTTTTGTTTTTACCACCTGAGAAATTTAGAACTGTTTGTTATACATGTTACATTAACCACAAAGGCTCAAAGAAAACTAAGGACTTTTTTAAATTCTAACGGCAAGACAACTACCTTTTCAAAAAGCTCCAAACTGAATCGTCTTTTTTATCTGGTTTATCTTCAATAAGCCCCGCTACAATCTGGTCTAGCAATTCTTCATTTTCACTCACAAGTTTATCTCCAAGTGAGACGATTTTCTGGATATTGTGGGTTGAAGCCGCATCCATAGATGGGTCAATTGATGAAAGATTGCTTGGTTCTATGCGGATGTAGTTGCTGTTTTTCTTAACCGAATGAAAAAGCTGTTTCAAAAAATAATCAGTACTCTCTGCAGAACTACTGCTCATAATATCTACTAGCGCCGGCCCTATAGAAATAGCCTTTTTCTTTTTAAAATCTTCGTAGTTATAAGAGATTTTAGATAAGCCAGTCCCTAATGAAAGTACCCAGATATCATCAATTTTATAAGTATTGTAGTTTTTAATAACCTCTAATAGTGCAGATAAAGATGGATTGTGGGCAAATACACCTCCATCTACCAACGGATAACGTGTTTTTGCTAAGGAGAAAATTTCTGCAACAGAGAAATAAGTTGGTGCAGCAGAAGTAGCCCGGCAAACATCTCTAACATAAAAATCCCTTGATTCGCCATGAGATATCGCTTTTTGCTGACGAAAAAGATGGTTTTTGCGCAATTCGATGTTGTAGGCAGTAATGATGCAAGGCCGCAACAACTCGCTTAATTTTTTGTCTCCAAAATAACTAAGCAGAACTTTCTCTAAGACAGTATTATCATACAGCTCGCTGAGCAGGCCAAACTTGTTTAAGAAACGTCGCCATGGTTTTGCGGTAAATATTTCAACACCATGATTGAGATAAATATCCAACGCCTGCTTAGTTGAATACTTCTGTTTAGTCGGTTCTTCATCATCGGGGCACAAGAGTATGGACAGCAAAATACCGCCAGTGCTTGTGCCAGCAAAGAAGTCGAAATAATCTGTTAGGTGGGCATTTGGATTATTTGTTGCCCGTTGAATTCTTTCTTCTAATGCCACCAAAAGCATCCCTGGAATGATGCCACGAATACCGCCTCCATCTATCGAAAGTATCCTTTTCATTTGTAATGTCTTTTTTTGATAAACAATCGAATGTAGCGAAAAATTAGGTTTATTCCCTTTTTAGCTACGTAAGATACTTGGTACATATTTTTCAAATGTGTCTTTGCTCTACTTTGCGAAAACTTATTCCCTAACATATGGGATGGCGGTTAGTTTTAATGCAGGTGAAGATGGGTATTTAACTTTGTCAATCTTATAGAAAGCGGGATAGTAGATTGACAAAGTTGATGTAAAGCACAGACATTTCGTTATTAAACCTTGGCGTAGCGTAAAGCCCACAGGTTGAGGAACGAAACCGAGGACTTGTAGCGAAGCAAAGGACTTTCGGAACCGATGAGTACTCGCTTTGCTTTTCAAAAAATAAAACTTTTAACTTATCACCTACAACTTTCAACTTTTTCGCTTTTAACTTTTAACTTTGGCACACTATGGCTCAGAAAAATAACGACGAACTTTTTAAGAATGTAATATCACATGCAAAGGAATATGGTTTTGTGTTCCAAAGCAGCGAAATATATGATGGCTTAAGTGCTGTTTACGACTACGGACAGTTGGGTGCGGAGTTGAAGAACAACATCAAAACTTACTGGTGGAAAGCAATGGTACAAATGCATGAAAACATTGTAGGCATCGATTCTGCTATTTTTATGCATCCAAAAATTTGGAAAGCGAGTGGTCACGTTGATGGTTTTAACGACCCGATGATTGACAACAAAGATTCGAAAAAACGTTATCGTGCTGACCAATTATTAGAAGATAAAATTGCCAAGTACGAAAAAGACGGCAAAACAGAGAAAGCAGCGAAATTACAAACGGACATGGACGATGCTTTGAAAGCTGAGGATTTACCTCGTTTAAAGGCATTAATTGAAGAGCATGAAATTGCTTGTCCGGTAAGTGGCACTAAAAACTGGACTGATGTACGTCAGTTTAACCTAATGTTTAGCACACAGTTTGGTGCTATGGCAGAGGGCAGCGACCAAGTTTACTTACGTCCGGAAACTGCACAAGGTATTTTCGTAAACTTTTTGAACGTACAAAAAACGGGTAGGATGAAAATTCCTTTCGGTATTGCGCAAATTGGTAAAGCTTTTAGAAATGAAGTAATTGCCCGTCAGTTCATTATGCGCATGCGTGAGTTTGAACAGATGGAAATGCAATTCTTTGTTCGCCCAGGTGAAGACAAAAAATGGTTTGAATACTGGAAAGAGGCTCGTTTGAAATGGCACAAAGCTTTAGGTACGCCTGCCGAAAAATATCGTTACCACGATCACGTTAAATTAGCGCACTATGCTAATGCAGCTACAGATATTGAGTTTGAATTCCCATTCGGATTTAAAGAAGTAGAGGGTATTCACAGTAGAACTGATTTCGATTTATCGCAACACCAAGAGTTTAGTGGTAAAAAAATGCAGTATTTTGATGCTGAATTGGATGAAAATGGGAAACCTTATGGTAACTATGTTCCTTATGTAATTGAAACTTCGATTGGTTTAGATAGAATGTTTTTGTTAACGATGATTAACGCATTGGAAGAAGAAGATTTGAGTACACCAGAAAGACAAGATAGCAGAACGTTATTGCGTTTACATCCGGCTTTGGCTCCTATTAAAGCAGCTATTTTCCCTTTAACTAAAAAAGATGGTTTGCCAGAGAAGGCTCGTGAAGTAATGGATGCACTGAAATTTGATTTCAACTGTATTTACGAAGAGAAAGATGCTATCGGTAAACGTTACCGCAGACAAGATGCAGTGGGCACGCCTTTCTGTATCACTGTTGATCACCAAACTTTAGAGGACAATACGGTAACTATTCGTCACCGCGACACGATGGAGCAACAACGTATTGAAATTAAAGATTTGCACTGGACCATTGAAAGCAAGGTAAGCTGGAGAAGTTTATTGAGCCATTCTTAATATTTTTAAAGCCCCGAAATTTCGGGGCTTTTTCATGCTTTTAATTTAAAAAGCATCAACCATTTTAAATTTTAATTTGGTAAATAGCGACTAATTAGCTATTTATGCATAAAATTTCAATATTAATTTAACATCTCCATCTGATGAAAAACATCTTCTTAAAAGCGAGTTTATTTTGCTTAATACTCTTTACTTTTTCTTGTAAAACAGATACCTCTTACCTAGAACCAACTGGCGCTTATTTTTTAAAAGCAAAAGTTGATGGCATTTTAAAAGAATACCAAATAGATAGTGCAACAGTCTTTGCTCCTACAGGCTCAACGCAAACATTAAGTATCCAAGTCAAAAACGGAACTACCAAACTCGTAATCAACTTGAGTAATTATACGGGCAAAGGAGAATATAACCTAACTAGCTTGAATTTCGCAACTTTAACTGATGGACAAAATCCTACAAATATTTTCCAAGCTTATGAAGGTAGAATTATCATCACAGATTTAACAGAGAAAGACAAAGGGAAGACAGCTATTGGTGGCTCATTTGAATTTAAGGCAATGGATGATAATGGCACTGAAAAAGTCTTTGAGGAAGGCTCTTTTAGCTTAGATTTGAAAACCTCCTCTAAAAATCCGCCTTCAAATCCCAACCCTAATCCTAACAATCCTAATCCGACAGATCCTACAGATCCAACGGACCCTACCAACCCAACAAATCCGAACCCTAATGCTAATATGACTGCAAAGCTGAATGGGACATTATTAAGCTTAGATGGCTCCGGAACATTAATGACGACTCCAATGGGTAATATGATGACAATCTCTGGAGATAATGATGACCCAAAAATTTTGAACATTAGCATTATAAATTATAATGGTAATGGCACTTATGCATTGTCTGGAACTACTGGTAATGCAACTTATCAGGAAGGGTATTCTATAGATGCCATTTTCAATTCTACATCTGGTAGTGTAGTTATAACCAGTTCAAGTTCTACGAATATAAGGGGAACTTTTTCTTTTACCGCCACTAAAAATGGTGTTACAAAAACAATCAGCGAAGGCAACTTTAATGTTAGCTTATCTACAATAACAATGTAACAACGAGAAAAAATATATAAACAAGCACAGGCCTCGAAAAATTTCGAGGCCTGTGCTTTTAATCTAAAATACTATCAATCGCCTCTTCGCTCCTAGCAATAACCGCCTTATCTCCTTTTACTATAATTGGCCGTTGTATTAGAATCGGATTTTCATGCATAGCAAGAATCAATTCTTCGTCTGATAAATCCTTACCTTTTATTTGCTCTTTAAACACGACTTCAGTTGTCCTCATTAATTCTAGCGCTGCAATACCCAGCAACTTCAAAATATCTTTTATCTCTTCTACATTAGGTGGATTTTCTAAGTAATTGATAATTTCAAAGTCGATGCTTTGACGCTCTAATTCTTTTAATGCAGCGTTGCTTTTACTACATCTACTGTTATGATAAATTTTAATGCTCATTATTTCTTACTCCAATACCAATTGTGTTTTTCTATTTTGGTAATTTCTGGTTGATTGATTTCCGTTAGAATTCTTCTAGCACCTACTAAAGTTTTGGTTTGATACTCATCGTAGTTAGCAGCTGCTGGCAAAATACTACTAATTTTTACCATCCCAGCCGACTGAATAAACTCTCCATTGCCCATGTAAATAGCAGTATGGCTAACTCTTCCATTATTTATTCCTCTACGCTTAGCAGCAGAAAAAAACATCAAATCTCCAGCTTTCAAGTTTTTTAGGCACTTGTCAACGCTAATCGAATCGTTTTCAATAACATCCAATTTCTCTCCAACTAAAGCCTGTTGCGAGGCATCACGAGGGATAATTACTCCATTTAAAAAATACGCTGTTTTGGTAAAACCACTGCAATCAACTCCCTTAATAGAAGTACCGCCCCACAAATAAGGAACCCCAATTAAAGTCTGTGCTGCTTTTAAAATCGCGTCCGCATTTGGAATTGGTCGTTTTATCCAAGCATCATAATCCGTAAGCTGCTCGGTAGACACATAAGCCTCTCTGCCATCAGGAAAACCTAGTTTAGTAAAAGAGCCTTCTACACTTAGCATCTTTAATATATTACCACTTACCAAATCGGAAACTCTTGCAGCACCGACATCAGCTTTTGCAAAAGCATGTCCATAATCTGCAATAAAAACTACCTTCTTTGCTGCTCGCCACTCTTTAAAACTCTTTTCATTCATCAGAGCGATAGAGCCACCATCAGTCCATGCCAAATAACCATCAGGAGATTTCACCAAATAAAATCCGCCCTGCTTTTTCAAAATTTGTATAGGCGTACCTAACAAGGTTTGCGTCATCAGCTCCGCTCCATGAAACGGCTGGCTCCTATTATTGGCTACCGAAATAGTAGTTATGCCATAAATCTGGCCATTCAAACTCTTGGCTGGCAGTACTGCAACTACCAACTTCTCTTTCGCATCTGCTGGAAATAATTTTCCTAATGCTTCTACTGCTTGTTCAGATGTACTTTCTACGAATACGGAATCTGCTTTGAAACGCACATTGAAATACACCGACCTTTTATCTGGTGCAAATTTCTTTTGAATAGAATTAGCAACTGCTCGATAAGCAACGGTATCTATTTGGGCGAAAGCAGCGACACTAGAAATACTATAAACCAAAAAGAAAAAACATCTTTTCATTATTAGGTGTTAGTGAATTGGATTTTGTTTCGAACTAAGTTACAATATAAATAGCGATTCGCATTTTAGTAATCTAATCTTTACACGGATAACTTGTATAAGAAATTGGTATCCATAACTTTGAAAATTACCCACATAAATTTACATCTATAAATATAACGACATGCTAAAAAAATTACCCCTTCCCCTTTGGACTATCGCTATCCCCATCTTAGCTTGGCTTGCTTATTTTGCTCCACTAGATGGAATTGGAGGTTTTGGTATATTCATATTGGTGTTTTTTCTAATCGGAAGTGTGCTGTCCGCAGTACACCACGCAGAAGTTGTGGCCCACAAAGTTGGCGAGCCATTTGGAACCCTCATTTTGGCGTTAGCAGTAACTACTATTGAAGTGGCGCTAATTGTATCTTTAATGCTCACTGGCGGCCCAGGCACGGAAGAGCTAGCTCGCGACACAGTTTTTGCAGCAGTAATGATTATACTCACAGGCATGATTGGCATATGTTTATTAGGTGGTGGCGTAAAATTTAAGCAGCAACGTTTTAGCTTTGATGGTGTTAAAGCGCCATTAGTAGCCTTAACTGCTATATTAATGCTCACTTTAGTATTACCTAACTTTACCACAAGTGTTTCTGGACCAGTGTATAATACTTCGCAACTTATTTTTGTTGCTGTTATTTCGCTTATTATTTATGGCACTTTTATTTTGGTGCAAACAGTAAGGCACCGAGATTTCTTTTTACCTCCAGTGGATAGCGACAATGTACAAGTCCACGCAGAGCCACCAACTAAAAAAGTTGCTTTATCTAGTGGTTTGCTTCTATTAGTTTGCTTAGGTGTTGTAGTACTATTAGCTAAAGCACTCGCACCAGATATCGAGAATGCAATTGTTGCCGCAGGTGCGCCAAAATCTTTAGTAGGTGTAGTTATTGCCGCTGTAGTTTTACTTCCAGAAGGCTTAGCAGCGTACAATGCAGCTCGAAAAAACAGGTTGCAAACCAGTTTAAATTTAGCCTTGGGATCGGCACTGGCAACTATTGGCCTTACCATTCCTGCAGTTTCTATTGTCTCACTTGTGTCTGGTCTAACCATCAGTTTGGGTATTGATACGAAGTCGATGGTATTACTTTTATTGGCCCAATTCACCATTATGGTTTCTTTAGGCTCTGGGCGTACCAACATATTGCAAGGCGTAGTATTATTAACTATTTTTGCGGCCTATCTGTTTACCATTATTGCACCTTAACAAGCAATTTGGTGAAGGGTAACCACATCAATGAACCAAAAACGTAACCAACAATCAATATATATTGTTATAATTTACCAGTTTGCTCTATTATTAGCATTTTATGCGGTTTGCAGACTGGGCTTTTTATTAGTAAACAAATCGTTGTTTAATCATTTAAGCACTGGAGATATTGCCTATATTTTTTTAGGTGGAATTAAATTCGATATCGTTGCTCTGTTGTACATCAACTCTTTATACATTATTCTTCAAGCGTTACCACTTCCTTTTAAATACAGAAAAGGATATCAAAGTTTTAATAAATGGTTGTTCATTATCAGCAATAGTATTGGTTTTTTAGCCAATTTCATTGATTTTGCTTATTACAAATTCACTTTAAAAAGAACTACAGGAAGTGTTTTCTCTCAATTTAGCCACGAAAAAAACAAGCTAAAACTTACCTCCGATTTTATTATAGAATATTGGATTTTATTAATCATTTTCATCCTTTTTATAGCTGCTTTCGCAAAACTGAGTCAAGTATTAAAAACGCCAAACAAAGTTCGATTTAGCTGGAAAACTTATTTAGCTCAGATTATAGCTTTTTTATTCATTGCATTTTTATTTATTGGCGGCGTAAGAGGCGGCTGGAAACATAGTACCCGACCCATTACTTTAAGCAACGCTGGCGATTTTGTAAAGTCTCCTAGCGATATGAGCTTGGTACTGAATACGCCTTTCAGTATAATGAAGACGCTCAATTCGCCCAAGTTAACACCAGTAGATTATTTTGATGAGCAAACTTTAAAGCAACTTTATAATCCCATCCACCAAGGAAGTGATACCACAGCCTTTAAAAAGCTGAATGTAGTCTTCTTAATTATCGAAAGCTTAGGCAAAGAGCATGTTGGTGCATTAAATAAAGATCAACTGAATGGAACTTACAAGGGCTATACTCCATTCATCGATAGTTTGGTTGAACAGAGTTTCACCTCCAACAAAACTTATGCGAACGGACGTAAATCTATTGATGCTTTACCATCGGTAATTTCCGGCATCCCGTCTATCAAAGAGCCTTTTGTACTATCTTCGTATTCGAGTAATAACACCACAAGTATTGCCAAAATCTTGGGTGATGAAGGTTATTATACCGCTTTTTTCCATGGCGCTCCAAATGGTTCCATGGGCTTTTCTGCTTATACAAATTTGGCGGGCATCAACCATTATTACGGTAAAGACGAATATAACAACGATGCCGATTTTGATGGCATATGGGGAATCTGGGATGAGCCTTTCATGCAGTACATGGCCAAAACCATCAACACTTTTAAGCAGCCTTTTTTTACTTCTTTTTTCTCGGTTTCTTCTCATCATCCTTTTAAAGTTCCCGAGAAATATAAAGGTGTTTTCCCGAAAGGCCCCTTAGAAGTACAAGAACCAATGGGCTATACCGATATGGCGATACGCAAGTTTTTTGATGCCGCTAAAAAAATGCCATGGTACAAAAACACCTTATTCGTTCTCTGTGCAGATCACGCTACAGTATCCTATCTACCAGATTATCAAACTGTACCCGGTTATTACTCTATTCCTATATTATTCTATTATCCTGGCGGAAATTTAAAAGGCAGAACGGATAAAATTATTCAACAAATAGATATTATGCCGACCGTTCTCAATTACCTGAACTACAAAAAACCTTATTTTGCTTTCGGTTTTGACGCCCTAGACGATAAAATAAATAACTTTGCTGTCAATAACAACGATGGTAATTTCAACTTTTATAATGGCGACTACCTCTTAATTAACGATGGCGAAAAATCAATTTCTTTGTTCAATGTGAAGGAAGACAGAACAACAAGCAAAAATTTGTTGACCGAGCAACCTCAGATAAAACAAGAAATGGAACAAAAACTAAAAGCCTTTATACAACAGTACAATAACAGAATGATAAACAACCAACTAACAGCTAAATAAAGGATGAGAAAATTAGCGTTGCGTTTCATCGATTTTTTTTATCCTCCGTTTAAAAATTGGTTTTCTATTGGCACTTTTAGGTACATGGCAAGTGGCGGCTTTACCGCAGCTTCTGGCATTATAGCATATTTTGTTATCTATAATTACATTCTTCAACAGCAAGATGTCCATTTCAACAACTACTTAATTACTGCTCCCATTGCCGCTTTAGCACTGGAATCGGTTTTTACTTTTATAATTGGTTTTACGTTAAACAAGTACCTAGTATTTACCCAATCTAATCTCAAAGGACGTATACAGTTATTTAGATACGGCACGGTTGTTTGTACAAATATCCTTCTTAATTACGCGCTAATGAAAATTTTGGTAGAAGGCTTTCAATTTTATCCATCCGTCTCAAAAGCACTTATAACTATTCTTTTAGCAGTTTTCAGTTATTTCTCTCAAAAATATTTCTCCTTTAGAGTGAAGAAAAACGTTTAATATTTGAAGCGCAATAGTAGTGCTACTATGTCCTCATAGTCCTGCCATTCGTTTTACTTCGCCTGCGGCTTCGTGCTCCTTATTGTCAGGGCTATTTTACAAAAACTTCTGCCAATAGGTAGAAGCGGAAAGTCAAATGGCCAAATAAAAAAAAATAACCAAGCAATGGAAATGGGCTATTTACATGAGTACATCACAGGCTTGCGCCAACCATAATTAAATCCAAAGGATTTTAATATTTATAGCTCAATGAATGAATTATTATAAGACCCCGGCCGGGTCGCACAATGTAAACACTTTCTTACTTAAAGCCACTTAGCTTAAATATAGCTTTGGTCAGCAATAAACGCTACCTACTTAACTCCTCTACACTTCTTAATGTTTTGAAATCCCTAACCATCTTGAATACTATCTTTAAATAAGTAATCTTTGTCATTTTCTACTAAAATGGTAGTGTTTTCTTGCTTTCTACTCTCAAATCAGCTACTTTAGTAAAATCAATACGATGTATAAATGAGCGATTTTAACGACTTTAATAACAAGCAAGTTGCCAAATTGCCTAAACATTTGAGGCAATTTATAGTAGAGCAAAATTATGAGAAATATACGCCAATAGACCAAGCGGTTTGGCGTTATGTAATGCGTCAAAACTATAGTTATCTAAAGAACGTAGCTTATTATCCATACATCAAAGGGTTGCAAAGAGCAGGTTTAAGTATCGAATACATTCCGGATTTGCAAACCATGAACGACAATTTGGGTAAAATTGGTTGGGGTGCAGTAACAGTTGATGGATTTATTCCGCCAGCTGCTTTTATGGAATACCAAGCTTACAAAGTTTTGGTGATTGCCGCAGATATCCGTCAGATTAATCACATCGAATATACTCCGGCACCAGATATTATCCACGAAAGTGCTGGCCACGCTCCTATTATTGCCGATGAAGATTACAACGCATACCTAAGCTACTTCGGTTCTATTGGCGCAAAAGCCATGTTTTCGAGCAAAGATTTCGAGCTTTATGAAGCTATCCGCAGACTATCTATCTTAAAAGAAGCGGTACACGTAAACGAAACTGAAATTGCTAAGGCAGAAAAAGAACTAAAATTCATTGCTGAGCATATGGGCGAACCATCTGAAATGGCTTTGTTAGGTCGTTTGCACTGGTGGACAGTAGAGTACGGCTTAATTGGAACACTGGAAAACCCGAAGATATACGGAGCTGGTTTACTTTCTTCCATTGGCGAAAGTGCTACTTGCATGGACCCGAAAATTAAGAAACTTTGGTACGATATTAACACCATCAATTATAGCTACGACATTACCCAAGAGCAACCGCAACTGTTTGTAACGCCTACTTTCCAAAACTTAATTGATGTTTTAGAAGCTTTTGCAGACACCATGGCATTTAGACGAGGCGGCTCAGAAAGTATCTTAAAAGCCATTGAGTGTAAGAACCCAAGTACGGCAGTATATAGCTCTGGCATACAAGTTACGGGCGTCTTTACCGATGTGGGCATCAGCAAAGATGATGAAGTAACGTTCATCAAAACTACTGGCCAATCGGCTTTAGCTTTTGATGGCAAAGAGCTGGATGGACATAGTAAACATTATCATAAAGATGGTTTTTCATCGCCAGTTGGCAAATTAAAAGCTATTGACAAATTGCTAGAAGACCACTCGCTTGAAGATTTAGCTACCTTGGACATCCAAGTTGGTTCAGAAGGAAATTTAGTTTTTGAAAGCGGTATCGATGTAAAAGGAACAGTAAAAGAAATTATCCGCAAGGGCGATAAAACGATATTGATTGCTTTTGAAGATTGTACCGTAAAAGAAGCAAATGGCAATATACTGTTCCAACCGGAATGGGGTACTTACGACATGGCCATAGGCGAGAAAATTGTTTCGGTTTTTAATGGTGCTGCTGATAAAGATGCTTACGAAGAGATTACCCACATTAGCGAACAGTTTACACACAAGGTAATTTACGATGATGCTACAAAGCGTTTACATAGCTTGTATCAACAAGTGAGAGCTATTCGTGAAGCGGGCGAAGGAACGGAAAAACTGGTAGAAATTTTTAATGAACTAAAAACCAACTTCCGTTATGATTGGCTTTGTACCATGCAAATTTTAGAGATTTTGCAGCATACAGCAAGTAATCCGGCGCTAGAAAACGAAGTAAGGATTTATCTAGAAATGAAAGCGGCAAACGAAAAAGAGCTGACCAAGTTGATTAACGATGGTTTCCATGTAATTGCCAATCCGGTAACACAGTTGATTACTGTAGAGGATTAGTACTTAAATAAACTTACGAAGTTTTTAAAACTTCGTAAGTTTCATACATAAGCTGTCGTCATTTGGCACAGTCGAGAAATTGAAAATCAACGAAGTTAAATCTTTGAATTTACTTATATACTGAGCATTATTACATCCAAAGATTTCTCCACTTCGCTTTGCTTCGGTCGAAATGACGGAGTAAGGAATTAATTATTCTTCTTTACGTACTTCGTCAATATCACAATCATTTGCTCATTGATTTTTCCTTCAATCTGCTCATTATTATCATGCACCAATCTAATGCGTTTTACCACCGTACCTTTAGGCGCACTAAAACTGGTTCCTTTAACATCCAAAGCTTGGGTTAAAACCACCGTATCTCCATTTTCCAAAACGTTACCAAAAGCATCGATATGAACCGCAGCTACTTCCAAACCACTCATTCCCCATTGGATTACATCTTCATCTAAATCAACCATACTCAAAACGCCGCTGGCCCAATCTTCGTCCTTATATTTTTGTAGAATACGAAAGCTCAACGCTTGCACACTTGGTTCCGGATTCCAGATACTTCCCTCTACCACTCTCCAGTAAAAACTTTGGTCAGTTGCTTCTAAGTTTTCCAAACAATCATTACATAAAGCAACTTGGTTTTCCACTGCATCGTCCTTTTTTGGACTTACCACATAGGCGTCTGTAGCTTCTGTTTTACTACATAACTCACATAATCCACCGCTGCGTTCTTTTAGTTTTTCTAACATGTCTTTTTGAATTCAAGTGCGAATTTACTCATTTATGTTCATCAGCATTCAAAATGTAGCATTAATCATTTTTTAAACAATAAATACGAAACATTTTTAATCCCTATCTTTGCCCGCTCAAAGTTATTATCCATGAATATCATCATTACAGGAGCCAGTAGCGGCATAGGTTTCGAAGCAGCATTAGAATTTAGTTTAGACACTAAAAACAAAGTGGTATGTATAGCTCGCTCGGCAGACAAGTTGCGTAAGCTTCACGAAATTGCTAAAAGCATTACTCCAGAATGCACATTGCTACCTGTAGCTTTTGATTTGATAAATGATGATTATAGTGTATTAATTCCTTTCATTAAGGAGAAACTAGGTAGCGTAGATATTTTGATAAACAATGCTGGTGCGTTAATTAACAAACCTATATTAGAAACTACAGAAATTGACTTGGCTGAAATGCTGGAGCACAATGTAATGAGCCACTTTAAAATGAGCCGTTACATGCTACAATTCATGACTGCGGGCGCACACATTGTAAATATTGGAAGCATGGGAGGTTTTCAAGGTAGCGTAAAGTTTGCTGGATTAGCTGCATATTCTGCTAGCAAAGCTGCTCTACACACTTTAACAGAATGCATGGCGCAAGAATTAGCACAAACCGGAATCAAAATCAACTGTCTTGCATTAGGCTCTGCGCAAACAGAAATGCTAGAAGCGGCTTTTCCAGGTTATGAAAGTCCGGTACTGGCCTTTGAAATGGGCAAGTATATTGCGGACTTCGCTAAAACAGGACATAAATTTTTTAACGGAAAAGTACTCCCAGTAGCAGTTACTACACCGTAGAAGCCTAAACGATTGTATATCTTACTAATATCATTTTTTGGCAACAATATTGTTGTTAACCCTGCAATTAAAACTAAAACTAAATTTAATTAGCATGGAAAACAACGTTATCACTACAGACAACGGCAAAACCGCCTCAATCATTAGTTATTTTACCATCATTGGATGGTTAATTGCATATTTTGCTATGCACAAAGACAATAGAACAGAATTAAGCAGTTACCAACTTAGACAAACGCTTCTTTTAAACCTAGTAGCTATAGTGCTAGGCTGGGGTTTAGGCTTTATAATTGGTCTTTTAATGGTAACAACAGGAATTTATGGTCTTATTTACCTAACTTACGTTGTACAATTGACAATTTTTATTATCTGGTTGATCGGTTTAATAGGAGCAATTAACGGTCAGAAAAAGCCAATGCCTATTATTGGTGAGAAGGCGCAAACTATGTTTGCTTCGATATAAGAAGCTGAAGAGTTTTCGAATCGTATATACAAGGCCTCAATACAAAGAAATTGGGGCTTTGTTTTATCCAACAACCAACAAGTTACCAACATTTTATACAAGTTTTTTCTTTTTTTGTTAAGTTTGAAACAATGAAGAAAATACTTTTAACCATCTTATTGCTCGGTAGTATTGCGTTCAGCTCTAAAGCTCAAGACAATGTGTCTTTGACAATGCAGTATCAGAAAATGATGGAGAAAGTAATTAGCCGTATTCCTGAAGTGGCTAACTCTACTTCAAACAAAATCATGGACTTTGCTAAATCATTAATAGGTACAAGATATCGTTATGCTTCTAGCAATCCTGAAGTTGGTTTTGATTGTTCTGGCTTTGTAAGCTACGTTTACAAACAATTTGGCTTTAATGGTGCTCGCTCTTCTGCAGATTTCGCAAAAAAAGGCAAAGCAATTAAATTAGCTGATGCTAAAGTTGGAGACGTTTTAGTATTTACAGGCTCTAACTCTAGAGTGAGAAGACCTGGTCACGTTGGTATTATCTATTCTATTGACGAGGCCGGTAAAATTAAGTTTATCCACTCTTCTTCTGGCAAAGCCAAAGGCGTAACCATTACCGATTTAGAAGGTTACTACAAGAACCGTTTTTTAAAGGCGGTTACGGTGATGGAATAAAACAGTAGTCAGGTATCAGGAGTCAGGTATCAGTTTGCACTTCATTATTTCCCGCTGATTTACACAGGTTTTTTTCGCAGATTTAAAGTCGATTCGGTTCTACTATAACACATTCTATCTTGCTAAACTTTCCAAACTTCTAGTATATAATCTTTCGGACTTTACCGACTAAAAACTTTCCGACTACCTTACAACAACAACACTTTCAAAGCATCTGCTACTTTTCCATAGGAAATTAACTCTTTCGCAAATTCGTGAAGTTCTCTTTCTCTGTTAGTTTCATCACCAATGGTTGCATCTAAAATATCTTTTACATTAGTATTCCACTGCATTTCTGCAACTTCATCTTCATTTGGCAATTGTTCTTCATTTCCCAACAAACCTAAATCATTACCAGTAAGCACTTTAGAACGACGTACAGAAAACGGTAATGCATCTACTCCTATCCCCAATGTGGTTAAGGGCTTAGGAACGGTAAATAAACTTTCTGGCGTTACGCGGCTGTACCAATTGCCTCCTAAACGAGCTACTAAATCTATTTTCTGTTGATCAATTTTACCTTCCAAGTCTAAAATTTCTTCTTTCACATGGATGATCTTAATTTCTGCCAATACCAAATTTCCAGCGCCATGTTGATCGCCCAATGGGATAATTTGGTTAACTAAACATTCCAATTGAACAGGTGCTTCTGCTACTCTTGGAGGTTTCACCAAATGTGATGTTTCCATCGTAAAACCTGCTTTTTCAAATTCATTTATGCCTTTCCCGTACTCTGTGCTCGACAAACTCGTTTGCTGCACCATGGCATAATTCACAATGTTGATCACACATTCGCCAACTTCCTGTATATTTTCTAAAGTATGTTTAGTGGTGTTATCTCGCACCCTTCGTGCAGGAGAAAAAATACAAATTGGCGGATTGGTGCTGAATAAATTAAAAAAGCTAAACGGACTGAGATTAACGTTTCCCTCTGCATCTATGGTTGAAGCCAAACATATAGGACGCGGCGCAATGGCGTATTGCAAATAATTTTGCAATTGCATTGGGGAAAGGTCTTCGCATTTTAGTGTTAGCATGGTAAAGAGTTGGGATATTTTAAGGTTTTATCGTTCTGTGTGTATTTTATGCGCCTGTCATCCTGAGCTTGCCGAAGGATTTTTTGTTTACAAACGCTTCGACAAGCTCAGCGTGACACCAATTGAAAGTTGGATGCATAAACAAGTATTTTCAATGCTGTTGGGTTTAGGATAGAAAGGTTTGCCTATGTAATCTAAACCTGATAGCAGCGGCACGCAGTAAAGCGAATAGCAGGGCTTTCGTAACCAAAGCACACAGAACCCTGCTTTTCAAATATTATTTTTTAAGTGCTAGAATAGAAAAATCTGTATCTACTTTGGTGATGTTGTTAGTCAACGCTCCCAAACCGTCAATCTCCATTTCTACATGGTCGCCATCTTGCAACCATTGCACTTTATAATTAGGGTCGTTTAATAAACCTGTTCCGTTTAATTCCAAGAAGCAGCCTGTGCCCACAGTTCCAGAACCAATTACATCACCTGGCAAAATATCTACGCCGTAAGCACAACGCTCAATGATTTCTGCGAAAGTCCAATCCATATCTGCCATGTTGCCGCTAGAAACCTCAATTCCGTTTACTTTACAGGTCATTTTTAGGTTATAAGCATTACCAACATGGTTTTCTTTTGCAGCTACTTTGTATTGCTCCAACTCATCTGGGGTTACCAACCAAGGACCAATAACAGTAGAAAAATCCTTGCCTTTCGCTGGACCTAGATTCAACAACATCTCTTCCATTTGCAAAGTACGGGCACTCATGTCGTTCATGATGGTATAACCAGCGATATATTCATCCGCTTCTGAAGCTTTGATATTACGTCCTTTTTTACCAATTACTACCGCTACTTCCAACTCAAAATCTAACTTTTGGAAATGGTCTGGCATACATTCTATTTCGCCAGGACCTTGAATAGCGTTATGGTTGGTGAAATAGAAAATTGGATATTGGTCAAACTCGGCAATCATTTCTACCTTACGGTTTCTACGAGCCGCAGCCACGTGTTGTCTAAAAGCATAACCATCTCTACACGAAGTTGGGTGCGGAACCGGTGCCAAAAGCTCATAAAACACCTCTTCCTTTGGAGAAAGTGTGCCGTCTAAAATATCCTGATTTACTTTTTTAGCTCTTTCCATTAAAGGCTCGCCACCTTCCAAAAAAGCGTTCATGTAATCGGGTATTAATTTATCACAAGAATTAAGATTATAGATATGGCCGTTAGCGTAAATGCCTAAATGCTCCTTATCTTCTGTTTTATAGGATACAAGCTTCATTGTTATAAATATTTTTTAGTTAGCGATGTCAATATCCAACATCCCAATGGAATAACAATAATTATTGGAGATGGTTTATAATTGGATGTGGTCAAAGCTATGAAAGCATTACGGGTTTTCCAAAATCTGTTGAATGATACGTCTATTATTTTACCACCTAAGATACCTAAGAACATTTTAGACTAATGTAATTTCTAAAGTGAACTAAGGTGACTTAGGTGGTATTTTTTTAAAAGAGAAAAATTGATATTTGAAACATTGATGTAAAAAACCTAATTTTACAGAAGCAAAATGAACGAGATTTTTCCATATCATAACCATTGTGTAGCAGAAGTCTTTTCTGCTTACCGATATGCGATGCTATCTAAGTTGATTTTTGCACAGTATTCTTTATAGATAAGCCATCTATCTCAAACGTTTTTACAAACTTACGAAAACGCTTTCCCTTATTATTCGTTATATTAATTCTAACCAAATTAACCGTATCATATGCCCATTTATCACAGCTTAGGAGCTATACCTCCTAAAAGACATACTGTTTTCCGTAAGCCAAATGGCGATTTATATGCCGAAGAACTGGTTTCTACCGAAGGATTTTCGAGCTTATACTCGTTGGTGTATCACTGCCATCCGCCAACTATTGTTAAAGAATTGGGCGAACCTTACAATATAGAACCTAAAATTGCTCGTGAAAAGCATTTGCGCCATACAAGTTTGTTGGGTTTCAATGTAAAACCGGAAGATGATTATTTGCAAAGTCGTAAACCTGTATTAGTAAACAGTGATTTGCATATTTCTTTGGCCGCACCTCGCAAATCAATGACTGATTATTTTTACAAGAACAGTCAAGCTGATGAAGTGATTTTTATTCACGAAGGAACAGGAAAACTGAAAACCGGCTTCGGCGAAATTGCTTTCGAATACGGAGATTATCTGGTTGTTCCTCGTGGTACCATTTACCAATTGGAGTTTAATGACGAGAAGAATCGTCTGTTTATTGTAGAAAGTTTTAGTCCGATACGTACGCCAAAACGCTACAGAAATGCTTTCGGTCAGTTAGAAGAACATTCCCCTTTTTGTGAGCGAGATATTAAAAGACCTCAAAACCTACAGACTTTTGATGAGTTTGGTGACTTTAAGGTTTTGATTAAAAAGCAGGGAATTATGTATCCGTACACTTACGGCACGCATCCTTTTGATTTTATAGGTTGGGATGGCTTCCACTACCCTTGGGCGTTTTCTATCCACGATTTTGAACCCATTACCGGTCGTTTGCACCAGCCGCCTCCCGTACACCAAACTTTCGAAGGGCATAACTTCGTGATTTGTTCTTTTGTACCACGTAAGTACGATTATCATCCATTATCTATACCAGCACCGTATAACCACAGTAATGTAGACAGCGATGAAGTTTTATACTATGTAGATGGTGATTTTATGAGCCGTAAGAGTGTAGAAAAAGGTCAGATTACATTACATCCTGGCGGCATACCCCACGGACCACACCCTGGAACGGTAGAAAAATCTATCGGAAAAGAAAGTACAGAAGAATTGGCCGTAATGATTGACCCTTTTAGACCGTTGATGCTAACCGAAGATGCCATCGCGATTGAAGATGAGAGTTATCACAAAAGTTGGATGTAGTCAGAAAGTTTATAGTCCGAAAGACTAAAATATACGATAGTGACTACTAATAATTAACCTCCGACTTCCCGTCTTGCGGACTTTCGGACCAATAAAAACAACAATGAGCACACAAACATTTGCAGAAAAAATAGCTAAGGCGCAAGATTTCCTTCCCATTAACGGAACGGATTATATCGAATTTTATGTAGGCAACGCTAAACAAGCGGCACATTATTACAAAACAGCATTCGGTTTTCAATCGCTAGCTTATGCTGGCCCAGAAACTGGCGTTAGAGACAGAGCTTCTTACGTTCTAAAACAAGGAAAAATCCGTTTGATTTTAACTACGGCTTTAAAATCTGACAACCCAATTGCAGAGCACGTTAAAACACATGGTGATGGCGTTAAAGTATTAGCACTTTGGGTAGATGATGCTTACAGCGCATTTGAAGAGACAACCAAACGTGGTGCAAAACCTTATTTAGCACCCCAAACCTTAACTGATGAATATGGGGAGGTAAAAATGTCGGGTATCTATACCTATGGCGAAACCATCCACATGTTTATTGAGCGCAAAAATTACAATGGTGTTTTCATGCCTGGTTACAAGAAATGGGAAAGTGAATACAATCCTAGCGATGCTGGTTTACTCTATATTGACCATTGCGTAGGAAACGTGGGTTGGAACCGCATGAATGAAACCGTGAAATGGTATGAAGATGTAATGGGATTCGTGAACATCCTTTCGTTCGATGATAAGCAAATCAACACCGAATATTCTGCTTTGATGAGCAAGGTGATGAGTAACGGAAATGGTTATTCGAAATTCCCGATTAATGAGCCTGCTGAAGGTATTAAAAAGTCGCAAATTGAGGAATATTTGGAGTTTTACGAAGGTGAAGGTGTACAACACATTGCAGTTGCCACAAGTGATATTGTTAAGACCGTAAAGCAGTTGAAAGAAAGAGGAGTAGAATTTTTAAGTGCTCCACCGCAAGCTTACTACGAAATGATGCCCACCCGTGTAGGCGAAATTGATGAGGAAATAGAATTACTGAAAGGACTAGGCATCTTAGTAGATTGTGATGAAGAAGGTTATTTGCTACAGATTTTCACTAAACCTGTGGAAGATAGACCTACCTTGTTTTTCGAAATTATACAACGTAAAGGCGCACAAAGTTTCGGAGCAGGTAACTTTAAAGCGTTGTTCGAGAGCTTAGAACGTGAACAAGCATTAAGAGGGAACTTATAGCGGTAACCTTCATTTCGATGAGGAGGAACGACGAAGGGAAATCTACAAGCCAACTATTACTTATATTAAAGTGAGTTATGCATGTAAATTCGTCATTTCGACCGCAGCGAAGCGAGTAGAGAAATCTTTTAATAAATAATTTAGGGTAAAAGTTATTTCAAAGATTTCTCGACTAAGCTCGAAATGACGACCCTTTACAATCCTACACAGCGTAAAACATTGAAAAACCAAATAGAAATAACCGTAACTCACTTTATTTTACAGTTTTCTCCTAATTCTTCGTCGAAATGACTATGATACTGCCTAACAATGCCCCAATAAATAATATAATACTACAAATACCACAATAGTCGACACGCAACCACCACCTAATTTCCAAGCGCCCCATCCGGCAAATATTGTTCTGAAAAAGTTGTTCATATGCTATAAATTTAGTTTGATAGAGATAACCACAGAACCAATAAAAGGTTTTTAAACTCGTAAAATTCCTTAGCCTCGTTTAATTTTATATTAAATTAGAGAATTACAAACATCCTTTAGGCTTATTTTGTTATTTTTGAAATTCGCTAATGGGAAAAACTGCAGCCATCAAGAAATCAAAGCTCTTTCATTTTTGTTATCACTTACAAAAAGCTTTTGTCCTATATCAAAAAAATGATCCTTTACGTTTAGCTGGTGCTACGGCATTTTTCGCAAACTTCGCCATCCCTCCAATTTTATTAATACTAATTAGGTTGTTTGGTTTCTTTGTAGACAGAAAGATTTTGGCAACTCGCTTATTCGAGCGTATTTCTGAAATATTAATTCCCAGCAGTACCGACCAAATTAGAGAAACATTAAGGAATATTCGTGGTGTAGACCATAATTGGTGGGCCACCGTTTTAACCTTTGTATTTTTTATTTTCGTAGCCACTACCCTTTTCAATGTGATTAAAAACTCGGTAGAACAAATTTGGAACATTGGTCAGGATGCGAAGGCTGGTTTCTTATTTACCTTAAAAACTAGAGGTAGATCCATGATTATTATCCTTTTAGCAGGAATTTTATTCTTCGTAGGCTTGGTGACAGATAGTATTCAAGCTTTCGTGAGCACCTACCTTAACAGTACTTCTCCAAATTTCGGGAAATGGTTGCTTTGGGGATTAAATCAAACTTTGTTCACCTTAATTGTTATGGCTTGGTTTACCATTTTATTCAGGTTTTTAACCAATGCTAGGCCAAGTTGGAAAATTGCCTTGCAAGGTGGCTTACTAACCGCAGTTTTATTCAATATAGGAAAATACATACTTCGCATTATGTTACCGTTAAGTAATATCGAAAACATCTACGGCGCATCAGGTTCTATTATTTTAGTGATGCTGTTTGTATTTTACTCTTCACTAATCTTCTATTTTGGAGCCTGTTTCATCAAGGTGATTAGCGAACGTAAGCATAAAGATATACGCCCAATTAAGGGCGCACATGCTTATGAGTTAAAAGAAATAATATAATTCCAAAAAGCTTTATTAGAACAACCTTAAGCCTAAACCTAAAGTAAACATATTTAATTTGGTGTCAGGATAACCCGCATCGTTAAGTTTAGATAAACCCATTTCGTATCTTAAATCTACGCTTAGCTTACCTACATCTAAACCAGTTCCAAATTGCCACGCAAAAGCTTGGTCTTTAAAACTCCCACTAAATACATTTGAAGCTGCATCGCCAAAACTTTGCTCTTCATTTAAGATGAATGATACCACTGGTCCAGTATTTAATCTTACTCCAATTCCAGCAGCGCCAATTTTCGTTCCCACTAAAACAGGTACATCCAAACTGGTAAATTTCACATCACTTTCTAATCCACCGCTCTTTAACGTAGTGTTTTTTCCCGATAAGTATAACTCTGGTTGCAAGTGAATACCTGCAGCACCAATACGAGTCCAAACACCTACATAATATCCTGCTCTGTTATCACTTCCAAAAGTGTTTTCTGTGCTAAACTTAGATAAGTTCGCCCCCCCTTTTAAACCAAACTGGAAAGAAGGCAACACCTGTCCGAATGCGAAAAACGTTGAACAAATTAAAAATGCTAATAGCGAAAATCTTTTCATAAAATCAATAATTAAAATTTAATATAGTACGTCTAAATTACCCCTCTTTAGGGTAAATAACCACAAAATAAAACCAGCACATCCAAGCGACGCGTAAAATGTTTTGATTATATGATTAAGCTCTCGCTTCCACTTTCTCGAACCCTTGCATTTCAAATACTGCCAATTTATCTAGCGAATTAAAATGTAGCGTACCGAAGAAATTAAAAATTCCGTTTTCATTTTTGCCCTCAATGCAAACAGACTCTTTTAATACGGCATTTTTTGGATTTCTTATGCCAGAGAACAGCATTTCTTCATCCTGAATTATCACATTTTTTGCTTCGATTGCGAAATCGTTTAAGAGAGACAAAAATGCCTTACCATTTAGTAATAGTTCTTTAATATTCATAACCCAAAAATTTTAGTGAAGATTAGTTTCAACCTAAACAAAAAAGCACGACAAATAGTTCTGAAAATGTAGAAAAAAAATAGCTAACCAGCTGACTATTTGTAAAATCAATCGTAATGCCTTTGTAATACCATTCCTGCTAACGACTCATACTTCAACCTCCACATATCCAGCTGCTCGGCTTTAGTCCACAGAGTCGGTATCCAACTGCATTAGTTTCCTACCAGACTTCATAAGTTTTAGAAACTTACGAAGTCTTCTAATGCAAGATGAATCTACAGCAATCATTCACTACAGGCGAAACAAACAATCTTTTGCATCACCCACACTTTTTCGAAAAAACTATCCAGAAATGCCAAAATGAACTCAAATGCAAAAAATATTTGTTTAGCTGATACAAATCTATACCTTAGTTTAGTGAAATTTTTTAAGCGTTAAATCTTTAAAACACTCTAAATGAGGCTATCAAATTTTCTCAGCAGGAATAAAGATAGTTCACTATGATTAAAAACCAAGTTATAGAAATATGAAACCATCATGGTTTACAGTTAATTAACTTAAAGACTAAATCATGAGAGCTTCATAACCATTAAAAACCAATATAGTCGATATGAAAATAACAGTAGTAGGTGCTGGTGCCGTTGGCGCCACTTGTGCAGACAACATTGCACGAAAAGAGTTAGCAGAAGAACTAGTTTTATTAGATATTAAAGAAGGTTTTGCCGAAGGTAAGGCTATAGACATGATGCAAACGGCAACATTGCTTGGCTTCGACACCAAAATTAAAGGCGTTACCAACGATTATAGTCAAACTGCGGGTTCGGCAGTTGCGGTAATTACTTCGGGCTTGCCACGTAAACCTGGGATGACCCGCGAAGAGTTGATTGGTATTAATGCGGGTATTGTAAAAGGTGTAGCAGAAAACATCCTTAAATATTCTCCAGATGCGATTATTATTGTGATTAGTAACCCGATGGATACAATGACCTATTTAGCGTTGAAATCGTTGGGCTTACCTAAAAACAGAATCATTGGTATGGGCGGCACTTTAGATAGCGCTCGTTTCAAATATTATTTAAGTGTTGCTTTAAAGTGCAATTCGAACGATTTACAAGGTTTTGTAATTGGCGGCCACGGTGATACCACCATGATTCCATTAACTAGATATGCTACCTACCAAAGTTTGCCAGTAAGCGAGTTATTAGATGAAGCTACCTTAGAGAAAGTTGCTGCTGATACTATGGTTGGTGGTGCTACTTTAACAGGTTTATTGGGCACATCTGCTTGGTATGCCCCTGGTGCGGCTGGCGCTGCTTTAGTTGAGGCAATTGTTCGTGATGAGAAGAAATTATTCACTTGTTGTGTAGCTCTAGAAGGCGAGTATGGCCAACAAGATATTTGTTTAGGTGTTCCGGTTATTGTAGGCAAAAATGGTTGGGAAAAAATCATTGACTACAAATTAAATGAGAAGGAACAAGCTACGTTTAACAAAAGTGCAGATGCGGTTCGTAACATGAACAGCGTGTTGGCAGAAATGAAGTTGGTTTAATTGGGTTAACTGTTTGAACCGTTTTAATTGGTTAACTGTACCGCTACAATTAACCAAAAATTAAAACAATTAACCGATTAAACAAATATAATGAGAACAATTTCTGTTCCCCTAATTTTAGTGAACTTACAAGACAACGGTTTCCACATTCTAGTGGAAATTGTTGTTTTTGGCGAAAAGCTTTTTGCAGTAGTAGATACTGGTGCTTCGCGTTCTGTATTTGACAAAGCTTTATTGGAGGCAAACATAAAAGACCTGCAAGAAAACGATGAGCAACAAGCAGCAACCATTTTTAGCAGTGCAACAACTTTAGTGGGCACTATTCCTCTACTACAAATTGGAAAGTTAAAATTACCGGATTACGAAACTGTAGCTATTGATTTGCAAAGTGTTTCAGATACATATATCCAAATGGGACAACCATCTATTGCAGGTATTATTGGCGGCGATATTTTAGTGGAGTTTAACTGTAAGATTGATTACAAAAAAAGAGTATTGAGATTTTATAAAAGCTAATAACAATTTAACATTAAGACTTTAAGGATAATTATAAAAAAAACTTAATGCATCTTAATCCCTTAATGGTTCAATTCAATATTTTATGAAAAAAATTATTCTATTCACCCTTTTTTATTGCATTTCAATTTTATCCTTCGCCCAAGAAATTAAAATTGTAGACAAGCCGATCACTTACGATTCAACCAGAGTTCGTTTATCTCTACAGTACCTCAAAGAAAGACACGGTATCATCCAGAACACGCCCACTATACAGCCCAAAATAATTGTATTACATTGGACTGCTGCCAAAACCTTTTCTTCTACTTTTAATGCTTTTAACCCTGCTAAACTCCCAAACGGAGATAGAAAAGATATCGCCATAGTCAGCAGTTTAAATACATCGTCACAGTTTATGGTTGATAGAGATGGTACCATCTACCGATTAATGCCAGAGAATTATTTTGCTCGTCATGTAATTGGACTGAACTATTGTGCCATCGGTATAGAAAATGTGGGTAGTGGAGATTTTCCATTAACAGATGCGCAACTAAAAGCCAATATCGAATTAGTAAAATACCTAAGCAAAAAATACAATATCGAATATTTGATTGGTCATTACGAATACACCAAGTTTAAAAACACATCACTTTGGAAGGAAACCAATCCAAAATACCAAACTGGAAAAAGTGACCCTGGAGCAGACTTTATGTTAAAAGTTAGAAACAGTGTTAAAGACCTAAATCTAAAGGGAGTACCTACAAAATAGGCTATTTTTTTCTTCTTTCTAAATTTCATTAACTTTAATTAATCAAACAAAGTAAATATGAAATTTTTAAGAATCTTTTTAGGGATAATCGTCGTACTCATCGCCATTATCTTAATTGGAAGTCTATTTCTTCCAAGCACGTATGCTGTAAGCAGGTCTACGAACATTGCAGCGTCCGACACCGCAGTTTACAAAAATATTGCTGATTTCAACAGCTTCAAGCAATGGAACCCATGGTACAAAATGGAACCGACTGCAAAAACCACGATTAGCGGAACACCAGAACAAGCTGGACACTTATATGAATGGGTTGGCAAGGAAACCGGCTCTGGTCAAATGAAAATAACTTCCGTTAAACCTCTCGAAGAAGTTAAGATAGAATTGAAATTCATCAAGCCTTTTGAGAGTTTAGCAAATACTCAATTCAACGTTGCTAAAGAAGCTGATTCTACCAAAGTAACTTGGACCATGAGTGGCGAAAATAAAATCATCAGTAAATGGATGTGCTTAGTTATGGGCGGCATGGATAAAATGATTGGAAAAGACTTTGAAGATGGATTAAAATCTCTCAAAGAAAAATCAGAAAAGAAATAAACCTATTGAAACAGCCCTAATTTAAACTTAGGGCTGTTTTATTTCTGGTCTTCCAAACAAAAGCTTTTGTCTGCTGTTCGTTAAAAAACAGTAAAAATTATGCTGATAAGTAGATAATATTTTTTTATCTGCTTTTTTTTAAACTATTTGCCTCCTGATGAATTTACTATTAGTTGAAGATGAACCTAATGTGGTTTCGGTAGTCGTAAGAGGTCTTTCCGCAGAAGGATTTAACGTAAGTGTTGCACCAGACGGTACCACTGGCGAAAAAATGGCCTTAGCTAACAACTTCGACCTTATCATTCTCGATATTATGCTACCAGGCATTAATGGTTTAGAACTTTGTAAAATCATCAAAAAAGAAAAACATAACGTACCAATTATCATGCTTACCGCATTGGGTACTACCGAAAATGTGGTTAATGGGTTAGATAACGGTGCCGACGACTACTTAATCAAACCTTTCAAATTTGCAGAATTGTTTGCCCGCATTCGGATGTTGCTAAGGAGATACAATGGTTCGGTCAACCCCGATCAAGTCATCAACATTGGTAGTTTACAGATTAATCTTACTGCAAAGAGCGTAAAAAGGGACAATAACGAAATTACCTTAACCGCTACAGAATATCGATTATTAGAATTTATGGCAAAAAATAAAGCTAAAATTCTCTCGAGAATTGATATTTTAGAGAACGTTTGGGATATCGATTTTAATTTGGGCACCAACGTGGTAGATGTTTACGTAAATTATCTACGCAAGAAAATAGACAAAAATAACGATCAAAAACTAATACATACCGCTGTTGGCTTAGGCTATGTATTAAAAGAAACATAATGCGATTAGCTAAAAAAATCACGCTTCTCTTTGCTATTCTATCAGCAGTTATCATTTCATTGCTTAGCGGTTTTGTATGGTATTTTTCAAATGAATTTGCTTTTGAAGACTTCTACAAACGTTTAGAAGCGAGGGTAAACATCGCAGCGCAGATTAAACTCGTAAAGGATGAAAATAACGACGTTTATTCGAAAATGCGTAGTCAGTATCTGGAAAGATTACCATCTGAGAAAGAGTACGTAATCAAAGCAGACACAAACACTCACCCAACCATACAGACAGATGATGTTTTACCTAAAAGCTTCTTTTCCAAAATAAATGAAGGAAAAACGGCTCGGTATAGAAAAGAAAATCATTTTTACGCAGGAAAATATTTCGAAAGTGGGCAACAAGGTTATATTGTAATTATTGCAGCAAATGACCCTTTTGGTTTTAGGGAACTAAAAGATTTGCAGAAAATTCTAATCGCTGGTTTCTTTCTATCCGTCTTTCTTTCTTTTTTAGTAGGGTGGAAATTTTCTAATTACACACTTGTCCCTCTTCGCAATATCATTAAGAGTATGAAGAAGATTAAGGCAGAAAATCTGCACTTACGCTTGGATGTAAAGAGTTATGGTGGCGATGAAATGTCTGAATTGGCACAAACATTCAACAACATGCTGAACAGGCTGGAAACTGCTTTCGAAACGCAGAACAATTTCATCAGTAATGCTTCGCACGAATTAAGGACACCATTAACCATCATCAGTGGAGAGGTTGAATTGGCTACCAATGCAGAAATGGGCTCTAAGGAGCACTTAGCGGCACTGAATAAAATCAAAAGTGAAGCAGACAGGTTAGAGCATATATTAACAAGTCTTTTAGGTTTGGCTCAATCTGGTTTCAATGGAAAAGTGCAACCTCGCGAGTCGGTTAGAATAGATGAACTACTTTGGGAAATTACAGATGCCGTAGTTCAGGTGCATCCAGAAAGTAAGATAGAACTAGATTTAAATGAGCTACCGGAAGACGAAGCGGCAGTAACGCTAAAAGCAAATAAGAATTTATTGAAATTAGCGCTTACCAATATCGTCAGCAATGCTTGTAAATATTCAGACTTTAAACCAGTAAGCGTTAGGCTAGAAAGTAACGGTTCTTTGCTTTCCATTGCAGTAACAGATCAAGGTATTGGAATTCCACAAAACGATATTCAACACATTTTTGAACCTTTCTTTAGAGCTTCTAACACCTCTAATTTTAAAGGATACGGTGTAGGTTTACCACTTTCATTAAATATCATCAGGCTACACCGTGGTAGTATTGGCATAAAAACCCAAGAAGGCTTTGGAACTGAAATTAAGGTAATGCTGCCAGTTAACTCCGAGTTTTCTTAACGCTCATATACATCATTGCAATTATTTGAAATTCTAATGTTATTCTAATCTCGCTCTTAAACGGCTATAATTTCTTCGCCCTATACTTGTATTAAATATTTATTTAAACATTTAAACAATAAGGGTTATGAAAAGAATATTAGTTCCAACCGATTTCAATGTAGAAAGTACCAAGATAATTGACGCTATCGCACTACACCAAGGTCTAGAAGAAGTAACCATTATCTTTTTACATGCTTTCAAACTATCTGATTCTATTACCGACATGTTAATGTTAAGCAGAAGAAGCAGAGATTACGAAAATATCAGTGATGATTTCAACAAAAAAATAGATGCTTATACCTTTAAATATCAGAACAAGGTTAAAGGTATTGGTGTAGAATATTTTTACGGAAGTACTGCCGTTGCTTTTAGAAACTTACTTGAAGGTTTACAGATAGACATGATTATTTACCCGAAGAATTACAACTTCAAACCTATTAATAAATATAGTATCGACCCTAAATACTTAACTGCTCGTAGTGGTTGCGAAGTATTAGAGCTAGATACTGAAGTAATTGCTAATGAGCAAGAGCTTTTCGATACCAAAATTCTATCTACAGAGATTGAGAAAAAGGTATCTGCTTAATCAACAATTTAAAAAACTAAATCCCAATATCATGCTATTAAGAAATAACATACCGATTACCTACATCTTTGGGAAAATTAAAAAAGAACTACTTTACGTTGTACTATATTCAGTTGGGGTAGTAATTTTATATCAGAATTTTCATATTACTCGCATATCTATTCCTATTGCAGTTCCTGCTTTACTAGGTACAATTATATCACTATTGTTAGCTTTTAGGTCTAATCAGGCTTACGATAGATGGTGGGAAGCAAGAATATTATGGGGCGCTATTGTAAATGATTCCCGTTCTTTATCTAGGCAAATCCTATCATTTGTAGACAGTCCTTATGCATTGGAGGAAGTAGATGCTTTTAAGAACAAATTTGTAAAAAGACAGATTGCTTGGTGTTACGCTTTAAGTCAATCACTGAGAGGTTTTAATTCTTCTAAAGGCTTAGAGCGTTACATAGATAGCAAGGAACTAGCTTTTATAAAAAGTAGAAGCAACGTTACAGTTGCCTTGTTGGAATTACATGCAATGGATTTAAAAAGGGCACTACAAGAAGGTTGGATTAACAAATATCAACAGATTGAGCTGGATAAAACACTGAATGCACTTTGTAACCACATGGGAGGATGTGAGCGTATCAAGAAAACTATTTTCCCTGTAACATATAGTACATACATCCACATGTCTATTATTTTATTCATCCTGATGTTACCTTTTGGACTCATAGAATATTTTGGATTAATGGAGGTTCCTGTGGTAATTTCTATCTCAGTATTTTTCTTACTAGTCGAAAAAATGGCGGTACACCTACAAGATCCATTTGAGAACAAACCAACTGATACGCCAACTACTACCATCTGTAGAACTATTGAAAAAGATTTATATCAGATGTTAGACGATGATAAACTTTTTGAAGATAAAGCTCACGTAGATATGGCACCGGTAGGTTCATACTACATTCTATAAGAATTTCTAAGTGTTGTTTTTGATTACAACGAACCCTCCACTGCTTAATGCGGGGAGGGTTTAATTTTATTCAATTAATTCTATTTACAAAGTTCTCTTATATCAATATACTGATATTCCGTTTGATTACTATTATTGAAAGATATGCCAAATCATACGTTCTAACTTCATCTCTTCGTCATGCTGAATTTATTTCAGCATCTGTTTTACATTAAATAAATTCAACTCACTACGGGTTAACCTAAATTCATTTAACCAAATTTTGACCCAATAAAAAAACCCTCCACTGCTTAATGCAGAGGAGGGTTTAATTTTATAATTTGCTTACAGAAAACTAAGCATCGATTTTTGCGTATTTAGCGTTACGCTCAATAAACTCTCTACGAGGCGCAACTTCATCTCCCATTAACATAGAGAAAGTATGGTCACACTCGGCAGCATTTTCAATAGTTGCCTGCATTAAGATACGACGAGCTGGATCTAAGGTAGTATCCCAAAGTTGCTCCGCGTTCATCTCTCCCAAACCTTTATAACGTTGTATGTGTACGCTTTCTTCTTTACCCGCACCTTTTAAACGTTGTACGGCAGCATCACGCTGAGCATCGGTCCAAGCATATTCAAATTCCTTTCCTTTTTTAACTTGATAAAGCGGTGGTGCAGCGATGTACACATAACCAGCTTCAATCAGAGGTTTCATATAACGGAAGAAGAAAGTTAAAATCAACGTCGTAATGTGCGAACCGTCGATATCAGCATCCGTCATGATGACGATTTTGTGATAACGTAGTTTCGCAATATTCAAAGCTTTATCATCCTCTTCAGTACCAATACTTACACCTAAAGCGGTAAACATGTTCTTAATCTCATCGTTCTCGTAAATCTTGTGCTCCATTGCTTTCTCCACGTTCAAGATTTTACCTTTCAACGGAAGAATAGCTTGGTAGTTACGATCACGACCTTGTTTAGCGGTACCACCCGCCGAGTCACCCTCTACTAAGAACAATTCACATTTCTCTGGATCACTATCAGAGCAATCGGCCAATTTACCTGGCAAGCCAGAACCACCCATTACACTCTTACGCTGAACCATTTCACGAGCTTTACGAGCCGCAGCCCTAGCAGTTGCAGCTAAAATCACCTTGTTGATGATCATTCTAGCCTCTTTCGGATTTTCCTCTAGATAGTTACCTAAAGCTTCACCGACAGCAACATCTACCGCACCCATTACCTCAGAGTTACCTAATTTGGTTTTGGTCTGTCCCTCAAATTGAGGTTCTTGAACTTTAACAGAAACTACCGCAGTTAAACCTTCTCTAAAGTCATCACCGGTAATTTCCATCTTAAGGTTCTTTAATAAACCAGATTTATCGGCATAAGCTTTTAAAGTACGTGTTAAACCACGACGGAAACCAGCGATGTGAGTACCACCCTCATGAGTATTGATGTTGTTTACGTACGAGTGTACGTTCTCCGAATAGCTATCGTTGTATTGGAAAGCCAATTCTACTGGAATTCCATTTTTAATACCTTCGATATAAATTGGCTCAGGTAAAAACGAAGCACGTGTGCCATCTAAAAAGGCAACAAACTCTTTCAGACCACCGTCAGAATGGAAAACTTCATTGAAAAAGCTACCGTCTTCCAATTCTTCACGCTCATCTGTCAGCGTTAAGGTAATACCCTTATTTAAGAAGGCAAGCTCACGTAAACGACCAGCCAAAGTATCATATTTATACTCTGTAGTTTGCGTAAAAATAGTTGGATCTGGACTAAAAGTTACAATAGTACCTCTTTTGTCTGTCGTTCCAATTTCCTTAACATCGTATTGCGGCACACCAATTTCGTACTCTTGTACCCAAATTTTGCCTTCGCGGTGTACCTCTGCTTTTAAATGCGTAGATAATGCGTTAACGCAACTTACCCCCACCCCGTGTAAACCACCAGAAACCTTGTAGGTATCTTTATCGAATTTACCACCTGCGTGCAAAACGGTCATTACAATTTCTAATGCCGATTTATTTTCTTTAGTGTTGATACCGGTTGGAATACCACGTCCGTTATCTTCTACCCTTATCGAATTGTCTTTTAATATATTAACGTAAATGGTGTCTGCATGACCGGCCAAGGCCTCGTCAATAGAGTTATCTACAACCTCATAAACCAAATGGTGCAAACCTTTAACCCCAGTGTCACCAATATACATCGAAGGACGCTTACGAACAGCTTCTAGACCTTCTAAAACCTGTATATTATCCGCCGAATAATTAGAGTTTGGATTTTTTTCTTCGCTCATATTTTATGTGAAAAATTAAGAATCAAAAATACGTAAATTTTATGGATTTCAGGGTATTGTGGATAACTATTCGACTGTTAAAATCATTAAAAAAACATCGTGGCAACAACAGTTAAAAAATGCTTTTCAGCAAGGTTTGAAAACAAACTTTTAACCTGTAAAAATGATTAATGGCCACCTAATTTAGGATGTTCAGTTTTGATTTTTATATTTGCTAAAATTTAGAAGTAAAAAATGAAAGTAAACACAGTAAAATTTAGCGGATTAGCTACTGCAATTGCTATCGTATCAGTAATGAGCGCTTGCGGAAACAAAGAGACAAAAACAGAAGGCACTACTGCTAAAACTACTGTAGCTGTAGATGCAAATAAGGATAAAATCGTTTTCGTAGATTCGGATTCTCTTTTAAACCAATATGAGTACTTCAAAGTACTTAAAACTAAAATGGAAGCCAAAGGAAAAGCTGCTGATGCAGATATGAAAGCTAAAGGACAAGCTTTTCAACGTGATATGCAACAATACCAAGCGCAAGCACAAGGAATGACTGCTGAGCAAAGAGCGGCAACTGAAGAAAGATTGGGCCGTAAACAACAAGAGTTACAAGCTTACCAACAAAATGCTGGTGCCGCTTTCCAAAACGAACAAGCTAAAGAGCAAGAAGCACTTTACAATAAAGTTGCCGATTACTTAAAAGTTTACGCTAAAGACAAAGGCTACAAAATGGTATTGAAATACCAAAAAGGCATGGGTGATATTCTTTTCGCTGATGCAAGCTTAGACGTAACTAGCGAAGTAATTAAAGGCTTAAACGAAGCTTATACAAAAGAGAAGAAATAAAATCTATAGCCCTTCAGTCATTTCGACTAAAGGGAGAGTTATATTAAGCAAAAAAGTCCCGCAAATGTGGGACTTTTTTGTTTGCAATTTGCCGTCATTGCGAGGTACGAAGCAATCTTTTTAACAAAATATCCAACCTTTAAGATTGCTTCGTGCCTCGCAATGACGATTTTTGAATGTCTCTTCTTTACTCAATTTGTAACATCTTCCAACTTTCACCCCTCTAAGCTGTTGTAAACTCAATAACCATGGACAGATATCAGCAGCAAATAGAACTAGAACTTGAGTTTTGGAAACTAGAAGTGATGAAGAAACCATCATTGATGGGAAATATAGCCACGAAAGTTCAAGGAAAAATTAACAGCTATATTCCCCAGAAGGTTCATGATGCCATTACCGCCACTATTAAGCAGATGATAAAAGCAGTGCTTTTTGGCTCAGAAATTACAAATTCTGATATACCGCCTGCCGAGATGAGTTTGATACACCGAGAAGCGTTGGTGAAATCAAAAATTGAAAACTATTGCAAAACTGGCGCAGCAGAAGGCGGTATTACCGGAGCTGGTGGTTTTTTAATGAGCATGGCTGATTTCCCAATTTTGATTGCTATTAAAATGAAACTACTTTACGAAATTGCTGCGCTTTATGGCTTTAATACCAGCGATTTTAGAGAACGCTTATACATTCTACACATATTTCAATTGGCTTTTTCTAGTAAAAGAGGTGGACAAAAAATTTTAGCTCAAATGGAAAATTGGGATGAGAAACTTCTTTTACTTCCAGAAAGCGGTGACCAGTTCGATTGGCAAACTTTTCAGCAGGAATACCGCGATTATATTGACTTGGCGAAACTTGCACAACTACTTCCTGTGGTTGGTGCTGCAGTTGGTGCTGTTGCCAATTATCAGTTGATTAAAAAACTGGGAACAACCGCGATGATGAGCTATCGGATGAGGATGCTTTGCGACTAAACTTTGTCAATCTTAATTTGATATGTCTAGAAGATTGACAAAGTTACGGCAGTTTAGCACAGCCCAAAATCCTCCGCTTATTGCAATACCTTTGTTATTCAAACCCGATTGAAGCGAAAATACTTTTTGTTGCACATACTTCAGACTTCGTAAGTTTTAAAAACTTACGAAGTCTTTTTTTCGCAACTACGTTCACAAAAAGATTACAGCGAAAAGCGGGGCTGCAGTTGCCTAAAAGTACTGACTAAGCTTTTTCAAAAATACCTCTTCTACCTTAAACCTTTCAGCTTCCACCTTTTTTAACTACCTTTGCGGCTTATTTTTCAGCAACATGATTTCAGTTTCAAACCTATCGCTACGTTACGGAAAACGTACACTATTTGAGGATGTTAACCTAAAATTTACGCATGGCAACTGCTATGGTGTAATTGGCGCAAATGGCGCAGGTAAATCTACCTTCATGAAGATTTTATCTGGTGATGTACAGCAAACTAGTGGTTCGGTGGCTTTTACGCCAGGCGAACGTATGGCTGTGCTTAAGCAGAACCACTACGAGTTCGACGAGTTTCCGGTAATTGAAACGGTGATGATGGGACACAAGCAATTGTACGACATCATGAAGGAAAAGGACGCCATCTACATGAAGGAAGATTTCTCTGAAAAAGATGGCGAACGTGCTGGCGAATTGGAAAACCTTTTTGCAGAAATGGATGGCTGGAACATGGAGAGCAATGCGGCTACGATGTTGAGTAACCTTGGCATTAAGGAAGAGTTTCACCATAAGTTATTGAAAGAATTAGACGGTAACCAAAAAGTGCGTGTGTTATTGGCACAAGCTTTATTTGGCAATCCCGATATTTTATTACTGGATGAGCCTACCAACGATTTGGACATTGATACCATTGCTTGGCTGGAAAATTTCTTGGCAGACTACCAAAACATTGTATTAGTAGTAAGTCACGATAGGCACTTTTTAGATGCAGTTTGTACACACATCGTAGATATCGATTTCAGTAAAATGAATATTTACAGTGGTAACTACAGTTTCTGGTACGAAAGTTCTCAGTTGGCATTGAAACAACGTTCGGATCAAAACAAGAAACTTGAAGATAAAGTAAAAGAGTTACAAGATTTTATCCGCAGGTTTAGTGCAAATGCTTCTAAATCTAAACAAGCAACTTCACGTAAAAAGGCTTTAGATAAAATCGATATCTCAGAAATTAAAGCTTCAAGTCGTAAGTATCCAGCAATTATGTTCAACAACAATGGTGCTCGTGAAGCCGGAGACCAAATTTTACAGGTTGAAAAATTAAGCAAGACCGTTAACGGTGAAGTGATGTTTAAGGACATTACATTTATGGTTAACAAAGGCGATAAAATCGCCGTGCTATCTCAAAATAGTTTAGCTACCGCAGCTTTTTACGATGTTTTAAATGGTACTGATAAAGATTACACTGGCGAATTTAAATTTGGTGTAACCATTAGCATAGCTGACATCCCTAACGATAACACTGAGTTTTTCGCTAACAAAGACGAAAACTTGGTAGATTGGTTACGTGAGTATTCGGGCACTGATGCTGATGAGCAATTTGTACGTAGCTTCTTGGGCCGTATGCTGTTCTCTGGCGAGGAAGTGTTGAAAAATGTAAAAGTACTTTCTGGAGGTGAGAAAATGCGTTGTATGTTTTCAAGAATGATGTTGCAACAAGCTAACTTCTTATTGTTTGATGAACCAACCAACCACTTGGATTTGGAATCAATTACCGCATTAAACAACGGCATGAAAGATTTTAAAGGCACGATGTTATTTACCTCACGAGATCATGCATTGACCGAATCTGTTGCTAATCGTATTATCGAGATTACGCCAAAAGGAATCATCGATAAACTAATGACCTACGACGATTACATCAACAGCAGCGAGGTAGCGAAGTTGAGAGAAGAAATGTATAAATAGTACTTACTATCGTCATTTCGACGAAGAATAGCCTGCCCCGATTTTCGGGGAGGAGAAATCTAATATGATACTTATAATGAGCTAGATTTCTCACTACGTATCGAAATGACGAGAACGCATAAAAAAATCCCTGAGAGAATTCTCTCAGGGATTTTTTGTTTTACAATAAGCCCCTCGTTGGGGAGGCGCCCTATGGATTAAATGCTAATGAAACATAGTACATTGCTCCTACCTCTGGGTTACCATAAGAAGTGATGTAATATTTGTTCAAGATGTTTGAACCACCAATTTTAACTACAGAGTTTACTGAAGGTACTTTCAAATTCACTTGGGCATCTACAGTTGAGAATGCAGGGACATCTCCCGATGCAAAAGAAGAATTCCAATAGAATTTATCTTGCCAACGGTAATTAACGTTAAACCCAACATTTTTAAAGATTTCCCTATTTCCAAATCCGAGATTGTAACGAACGGTTGGCGTATTAAAATCGTTGATATAATTTGCTGGTAAATCGCCAATTTTATTGTAAGAAACGTTACCACTTAAATTGTATTTACCAATTAAATAGTCAGCACCTAAGGCACCTCCCCAAGTTTTAACTTCTCCTTGCGCATTTACAGGAACACCATATTTCACAAAACCGGAAGGCGTGTTTTGATAAACCTCAACAGCAGTGATGAAGTCTTTAAAAGTGCTGTGATAACCATACAAGTCTATTAATAGGTTAGAGGTAACCAAGCCTTTGTAGCCTAACTCAAAAGTTTGAACACTTTCTGGTCTAACACCTCTTGGATCGAAATTATAAGGTCTAAGCTGTGCAGCTGCAGTAGTAGGATTACTTGTTGTTGCCAATGTTGCCAAATATGCCCTATAACTTACATCAGTAAATGGAACATTGTTATAAAGATCATATTTACTAATTATCTCTGGCAAACCACCAATCAATCTTTGCGTACCACCACCTACTGATAAATCTATATATTGATTTTGAGTTGTTGGGTTACGGAAACCAGTTTGGTAAGAAACACGAATATTATTATCTTTTGTGAAAGTGTAAACACCAGTTACACGAGGTGTGAACCTGCCTTCAAAATTCTGACTTTTATCATATCTACCTGACACAGTTAACTTTAACTTATCATCAAGCATTTTCTTACCTAATTGAGCGAACGAACCATATTCGTTGATATCGATTGAACGATTCAAATCATCGAAGATTGTTCCGGCAGAATTTAGATCATATTTACGATAAGAAGCTCCTACTTGAAATTCAACTACATTATTAAATGCATTGCTGAAATTATATAAACCTTCATAATGGTAAAGATTCGTTTTATCATCAAACTTAGCACCGTAAATATTTGCATTTGGATTACTAGCACTTATGGTTGTGTTCATGATATCATTTTTCGCATTATTGAATTGAATGCTATTAGGTGCAAAAAAAGCGCCACCTGATGCAGATGCTGAATTGGCTGTATTACGAGCAAATACATGAGCTTGCGCCTCAGACATACCGCCTGCTCTTGCACCACCGTATGCACCAACATACTCAGGGAACCAAGCTCTAGACGATTTAGATTTTTCGTTAATATAACTACCCAAAATTGATGAGATATAAGAATCTCCAGAACGCTCTTGAGTGGTATAAGCTCTCAACATAAAGTCTTGTCCTTTTAATTCTACCTTATACTGACCAATATTAAAATTACGTAGTGAGTAACGGTCAGAGCCAGTATAAACAGATGTACCTGTTCCCCAATTTGCCTGCACAATACCTTCTACGGTATTGGTAAATTTATAGTGCATAGCACCAGATACCTTTAGAGATTTTGTATTATAATCCACTAAATCAATTTCGTTGTAACCATTTCTAGTAATATTTTGGTTGGGAATAAGTCCTGGTGTAGCTAGTAAAGTTTGAAATTGACCTCTGGTAGCCGCAGGTGTTGTAGGATTTGCTATAACCGATAACGCCACGTTCCTCATGTTATTGCTTAGCTCATCACCATAAATATTTATTCCGTCGTAATTCGGGTCGCTCGCTCTGTCTTCAGGTTTAAATGTTCTAGATACCCTATCAAAGTTTGAATAATTGGTGCCAAACCAATCTTTCGCTTGTAAGTAAGAGAACGAACCTTTGATACCAAATTTATTATTCCATGCTTTTGCCAACCTTAAATCGAACTGACTGAATTGTTGAACGCTAGTGTTTGCATCATTAACGTGATTTACACCTGTTTTAAATTGAAAACTTGGACCTTGATACCTGAATGGGTCTTTAGAGTTCATCAATAATGTACCGCTGATACCACCAGCACCATAAAGTGCAGAAGACGCTCCTGGCAAAAGCTCCACATTGTCAACATCCAATTCTGTCATACCTACAATGTTACCCACAGAGAAATTCAATCCAGGTGCTTGGTTATCCATACCATCAATAAATTGGTTAAACCTAACGTTACCGTTAGAGTTAAAACCTCTTGTATTGATAGATTTAAAGGTTAAACTTTGCGCACTCATTTCCACACCTTTCATATTCATGATAGCATCATAAAACGATGGTGCTGGAGCTTCCTTTAACTGTGCGCTACTTAAACGCTCAATTGAAACCGGAGATTCCAAAATACGTTCTGGCGTTCTCGAAGCTGAAACTACAACCTCTTGACCTAATATAGCTCCAGATTCCAATTCAAAGCTTAAGTTACTAGTTGCACCTGTAACCAATCTTTCGATAGTTGTGTAACCTACAAACGTCACAGAAAGTGTAAAAGGAGGTTTTTCTGTTGTTGTAAAAGAGAATCTACCATTTTGATCAGTAGAAGAACCTATCGTCTTTCCTTTCACTGTAACACTCACTCCTGGAATCGGTTCATTGGTTAGCTTGTCCTTAACGGTACCGCTTACCACAATGCTTTGCGCAATGGCCGCGAACCCAGTCCACAGCAAAACACAAATCATGAGAATGACTTTTGTAATCGTTTTGTTCATACTTCTGTAGTTTATATTGTTTATTTTAACATAAACTTAATACATTTTTTGATACTTACAAATTCTATTTTTTTAACGTAATTAGTTTTGAGTAATTAAAAATAGATTACGTTTCATTTCGTTTTTATAATTAAATTGCCTCCTTACATTTTGATTGAAACATCAAAAGCAACAACCAAAAACTACAAATTACCAAATGAACAGAGTTAAAGCATTGATTTGCATCATTATTCCTATTCTATTGGGATATACATTAAACACCAAATTTGGCGATCTTCCTCCAATATTAAAATTTCTGAACCCATTCACTGGATTTTGGCAAAATGCCGAAGGTTCATCTCCTGCCAAAAACAAAAAGTTGGTATTGAAAAATGCTCACGACAAAATTGAGATTTTGTTTGACGACAGGATGATTCCTCACGTGTTTGCACAAAATGACCACGACGTATATTATGCGCAAGGTTATGTCACTGCCATGCATCGCCTTTGGCAAATGGATTTCCAAACTCGTTTTGCTGCCGGAAGAATTTCTGAAGTTGTGGGAGCAAAAGCAATTGAGGTAGACAAATATCAACGTAGAATGGGCATGATGTATGGTGCCGAAAATTCGTTAGAAGGCATGATGGCGGATCCTCAATCTAGAGAAATGCTGTTGGCTTATACAGAAGGTATTAACGATTATATCAAATCTTTAGATAAACGTAAATTACCAGTAGAATACAAGTTACTTAATTTTAAGCCTGAAAAATGGACACCAATCAAATGCGCATTGCTACTTAAACAAATGTCTGCTGTTTTAGCAATGGGTTCCGATGAGTTCTACATGACTAATGTACTTAAGAAATATGGACCAGGCATTACCAAAGACCTATTTCCTGATTATCCATTTAAAGAAGATCCAATCATTCCGGTAGGTACCAAATGGGATTTTGATGCACTTCCTATACCTCCTACTCCAAAATCATTTACCGAAATGATGACTACCGATAATGCTACCAAACAAAAAGTAGAAGGAATTGGAAGTAATAATTGGGCAGTATCTGGAATTAAAACAGCATCTGGTTTTCCTATTCTAGCAAACGATCCGCACTTAGATTTAACTTTACCATCGATATGGTATCAAATACAATTGCATGCTCCTGGCATTAATACATATGGTGTCTCTCTTCCAGGAGCTCCAGGAGTAATTATTGGCTTTAACCAAAACATTGCTTGGGGCGTAACCAACGTAGCTGCAGATGTGCTAGATTTTTATCAGATTAAATTTAAGGATGACAAACACGATAGATATTGGTACAACAATAAATGGAATGCTACCAAGCCGAGGTATGAAACCATCAAAATTAAAGGTGGAAAAGATATTGTTGATACCGTTTATTACACTCATCATGGCCCGATAGTTTACTTTCAGAAACCTACTTATAGCAGAGCCAACAATGTGCCTACCGGTCATGCTTTACGATGGATAGCTCACGACAAATCGAATGAAATGAAAACTTTTTATTTGATGAACAGAGCTAAAAACTACGATGATTATCGCAAAGCGCTACCTTACTTCACCGCTCCGGCACAAAACTTCATTTTTGCAAGTGCAGATAACGATATCGCCATTACCCCTAATGGAAAATTCCCATTGAAATGGAAGAATCAAGGTAAATTCATTTTAGACGGAACCGACCCTAGCAATGATTGGCAAGGCTGGATTCCAGCTTCACAAAATCCGACGGTTAAAAATCCTCCACGCAACTTTGTAAGTTCAGCGAACCAATCGTCTACAGATCCAACTTATCCATATTACATCAATTGGGAATTCGCACCTTACGAAAGAGGCAAAAGAATTAATGACAGGCTGGCTACAATGAAAAATGTAACGGCAGACAGCATGCGTAATCTACAAATGGACTCGTACAGTATTATGGCCGAAAACCTCATACCTTATATTTTACCACTGGTTAATAATGCCAACCTAAATGCTACGCAAAAAGAATCGTACAACTTAATCACAAAGTGGAATAAATATTTTGACGCCAAATCTGTTGCGGCAAGTGTTTTTGACCTTTGGACGAAGAGATTATCTACCGAAATTTGGGATGATGATTTTGGCGACAAAGACACACCGATGCGCTTTCCTTCTAGGGATCGCACCATTGAGCTGATACAAAAAGATCCTAATTCAAAATGGTTCGACAATGTGAAGACCTCTAAAAAAGAAACTTTAGCAGATTTAATTAACGCTTCTTTTAAATACGCTTGTGATAGCTTAGAGAGGAAATATGGTCCAATTGGCGAAGATTGGCAATGGGGTAATTTCAAAAATTCTAATGTGCCTCATTTGGCAAAAATCCCTGGGTTTGGCTCTAAAAAAATGCTGATTGGCGGTTCAAAAAGCACCGTGAATGCTTTATCAGAAACTAATGGCCCTTCTTGGAGAATGGTGATTGAATTGGGCAAAACACCTAAAGGTCACGGTGTTTATCCAGGTGGACAATCTGGAAATCCGGGTAGCCCATTCTACGACAATATGATTGACACTTGGGCAGAAGGCAAGTTATATGATTTGTTCTTCATGCAATCTCCGGATGATAAAGGAGGAAAAATTATCTCTCGTTATAAAATCTCAAAAAAATAGACAATGGTTTTCATCGTTATACTTATTCTATCTTTCGCACTACAATCTTTTTTCCCTTGGTGGACCATCATTGTAGTTTCTTTTGCCACTTGCGGCATTATTGGAAAAACAGGAAAAATCTCTTTTTGGCAACCATTTTTTGCCATTATCGTTCTGTGGACTGGAATGGCTTTATATAAAAGTTTTCCGAACAACCACCTGCTAGCCGGACGTGTAGCTGAAATGTTTGGCTTAAAAGTATGGCCAGCAATTTTAGCAGTTACTGCGCTAATTGGCGGTCTAGCGGCTGGCATTAGCGGTTATTGCGGCTATCATTTCCGAAAAGCAACAATTAAATCTAAAGCGAAAGCTTAGTCGATAAAAAACTTCGTATTTTTGCCCTGTGAACATCAACGCAGGGCATTTTTTTTCTATACAGACCGAAGCAGAATTTAACGAAGCCGCATTAGAAACTTTTCGTTTTCAAGCCGCTAATAATCCAATATATAGAGCGTATATTTCTCATCTAAAAATTGATGTTGGGGCTATTAACAGCTATACAGATATTCCTTTCCTTCCGATTAGCTTTTTTAAATCGCATGCCGTTATATCTAGTAATAAGCCTGTAGAAATTACTTTCAGCAGCTCTGGAACTACAGGTCAAGTTACCAGCAAACATTTAGTTCAAGAGGTATCAATCTACGAAGATAGTTACAACAAAGCATTTGAATTATTCTACGGAAAACCAGATGATTGTTGCATCTTGGCACTGCTTCCATCCTACTTAGAACGTGATGGTTCTTCTCTAATTTACATGGTAGATGATTTATTGAAACAAAGTACACACCCTAAAAGCGGCTATTTTCTACATAACCATGAAGAACTTCACCAAACCTTGGAAGAACTGAAATCAGCGAAGCAGAAAACAATTTTAATTGGGGTTACCTATGCCTTACTTGATTTTACAGAGCAATATCAAATTGATTTCCCTGAATTGATTGTGATGGAAACTGGAGGTATGAAAGGGAAAAGAAAGGAAATGGTGCGTGCTGAACTTCATCAATTGCTTTGTTCGTCATTTGGTGTAAAACACATTCATAGCGAATACGGAATGACCGAACTGCTTTCTCAAGGATATTCCAAAGGAGACGGGATTTTCGAATGTCCACCGTGGATGAAAATTTTGTTGAGAGACACTTCCGACCCATTAACCATTTTGTCGGCAGCGCATACCACAGGCGGCATCAATGTCATTGACTTAGCCAACATCAACTCTTGTTCGTTTATAGCTACGCAAGACTTAGGCAAAATACACGGAGAAAACCGATTCGAAATTATGGGCAGATTTGATAATGCAGATATTAGAGGCTGTAATCTGCTAGTACAATAAATAAAAGCTATCTATAAAAGCGGCCTAAACGTCATTTCGACGATTTTAAGAGGAGAAATCCAGCAAAATCTAATTCAGATGCTAGATTTCTCACTTTGTTTCGTTTCGAAATGACGACCGACTTTTAAACAGCTTTTTCGTAACCAGAAATTATTCTGCTATAATTAAAAAGTAGTTTTTCTTTCCTTTTTGAACTACCAAAAACTCGTCATTGATCAAGTTTTCAGTAGAAAAAGTAGTATTTAAATCAGCTACTTTATTTTTATTGACACTTAAACCACCACCTTGTACCGTTTTTTTCACTTCTCCTTTTGATGGGAAAACAGTAGTTTTTTCTGCCAATAAAGAAGGTGTGTCAACTCCTGCAGCCAAGTCAGCTTTCGAAACCTTAAACTGAGGAATACCATCAAAAATGTCCAATACTTCTGCAGAGCTAAGTCCATTTAAAAATTCTAATGAACCATTACCAAACAAAAATTCAGAAGTCTTGATTGCTGTTTCCAATGCCTCAGCAGAGTGTGTTCTAACGGTAATATCTTCCGCTAATGCCTTTTGCAAAATACGCAAGTGTGGTGCTTCATCGTGTTGTGCTTCTAAAGCCTCCAACTCTTCTTTACCTTTTAAAGTAAAGATTCTGATCCAAGCCTTAACATCGCTATCCGATGAATTTAACCAAAACTGGTAGTATCTGTAAGGTGAAGTTTTTGCCGGATCTAACCAAATGGCACCACTCTCTGTTTTACCAAATTTAGTACCATCCGCCTTTTTAATCAACTGTGTAGTTAAAGCATAAGCAGTTCCGCGGTCTTTTCTTCTAATCAATTCTGTTCCGGTAACAATATTACCCCACTGATCAGAACCGCCCATTTGCAAAATGCAGTTATGGTGTTTCCACAAATAATAAAAATCGTAACCTTGAATTAATTGATAACTGAATTCGGTAAAAGAAAGTCCATTATCTCCTTCCAAACGCTTTTTCACGCTGTCCTTTGCCATCATGTAGTTCACTGTGATGTGTTTACCTACCTCACGAATGAAATCCAGAAAATTGAAATCCTTGAACCAGTCGCCGTTGTTAACCATTACGGCACCATTTCCGCCTTCTGCAAAATTAAGAAATTTAGAAAGCTGCTTTTTCATTCCCGCAAGGTTATGAGCAACCATTTCTTCAGTTTGTAAATTGCGTTCGTCAGATTTTCCAGATGGATCACCAACCATGCCAGTTGCGCCACCAACCAAAGCAACAGGTTTATGTCCCGCTCTCTGGAAATGGATTAACGTCATGATTTGAGTTAGATGTCCTACATGCAAAGAATCAGCTGTTGGGTCGAAACCAATATAGCCAGCACACATACCGTCATTCAGTTTCTGCTCAGTGTCGGGCATGATGTCATGTAACATGCCTCTCCAACGTAATTCTTCTACAAAATTTTCCATCAGTTTTTTGTTTCTTTTGTGATGAAGCAATCAGATTTTTCAAATTCCCTTCGGATTTCAAAAATCACGATGGTTTCATCTTTAACGATTTTTTAAGGCGCAAAGATAACTTTTAGTTTTTTGGTTTTTCAGTTTTTTGGTTTTTTGGTTTCTGAGAAATACTCAACTAACTAACGAAACAACCAAACAACTAACAATCTATATAGCTATATTTACGGATATGAACTTCCTTTCGCATTTTTACTTCGACAGAAATACGCCAAACGCTAACATCGTTTTAGGAACTATTTTGCCGGACCTTTTAAAAAATGCCAACAAGAGCTGGAATGTTCATCCAGAGAAACATGCAGAATTATTTAAAAAAAATGGCCTAGACACTTTACTACAGGGTTGGAAAAGACATTTACAGGTAGATTTGTTATTTCATTCGTCAGATTTTTTCACTAGTAAAACTCAGGAGCTAAAACAACTACTTATCCCGATATTAAAAGATAGTCCAGTGCGACCGTCTTTTTTAGCACATATTGGTGTAGAGCTGCTTTTAGACCATCTTCTCATCGAACATCAAAAAATAGACATCAATTCATTTTATGATAATTTGGATGCCGTCAAAGATGATAATTTAGCAGATTTCCTAAAAAAGTGCAATATCGATGATACTGAACTTTTCTTCAAGTTTTTCAACGGTTTCAAATCTAGTCGATACTTGCTCAGCTATCAAAAACTAGAGAATATCAGCTATGCTCTACAACGAATTTGCATGCGATTGTGGGAACATCCCTTTACTGAAAAAACGACTTATGATTTAACCTCAGTACTAGAATTTTACAAAATCCAATTAGAAATTGATTTTATGGTTATATTTGAAGAAATCGAAATTCGATTGACCTAACCTATGCGTAAACATCTACTACTTATCCTTTTATCTGTCGCTGCTACCTCGGCAAATGCGCAAAGAAAATACAGTAACGAGTTCCTCAACATCGGTGTGGGCTCTACAGCGTTTGGCTTATCGGGTTCTGTAGTGGCAAGCGTAAACGACGTAACAGCTGGCTACTGGAATCCTGCTGGTTTGGCCCGTATGGAAACCCCTCGACAAGTGAGTTTTATGCACTCCGAATATTTTGCGGGTATTGCCAAATACGACTACGGTTCGTTCGCTACCTCGGTGCAAGATAATACCGCTGTTATTGGTGCTTCTGTTTTAAGATTTGGTGTAGATGATATTCCTGATACTTCTGAATTAATTGATGCCGATGGAAATATCAATTACGATAGAGTGAAGAAATTTTCTGCCGCAGATTATGCGTTTATCTTTTCTTATGCACGTAAAAAAGGCAAAAATGGCATTGGAGCAGGTGACGGTTTAAGTTATGGAGCCAATGTTAAGGTCATCCACCGTTTGGTTGGCGAGTACGGTAAATCTTGGGGCTTTGGTTTAGATGCTGGTGTGCAATACCAAAAAGGAAAATGGAAATTTGCCGCAGTTGGAAAAGACATCACTTCTACCTTCAACTCGTGGAGCTACAATGCAGACAAGCTTTCTACTGTTTACGCTACCACAGGCAACGATATCCCTAAAAGCTCTACAGAAACCACCATGCCTCGCATTATTTTAGGTGTAGCTTACGACACAGCGCTAAGCGAAAAATTCAATATCATGGCCGAAACCAACATCAATTTAACTACTGATGGACAAAGAAACGTGTTGGTAAGTGCCGACCCTGTTAGTGCCGACCCAACTGTTGGTCTCTCGGTTGATTTCAAGAAAACCATTTTTTTACGTGGCGGCGTAGGTAATATTCAAAAGTCTACAGATTTTACAGGCAAACAAATTTACACCTACCAACCTAATATGGGTGTGGGTATTAAAATCAAGAACTTCTCTTTAGATTATGCCTTAACCAACGTTGGCAACAGCTCTGACGCACTTTACAGCAACGTTTTTTCTATCAGATTAGATTTCGAAGCCAAATAATTTAATTTTTGAAAAGCAAAAGCTGAGCTACTATTTTACGTTAGTCCTGCTTTACATTTCAATTTTTTTGCTGGCATTGCCTTTTCATCACTATCATGCTGAGTTTATCGAGGCATGTATTAGCAACAATCCTTCGACAGGATCAAGGATGACACCTGCAAAAAAGATTTACATTTCAATCAGGTTTAAAAACAAACTGCATTGCTCTAAAAACACCCCGCCCGGTGGGCACCCCTCTACAAGAGGGGAAGGTATGATGTAATTCCCCTCTTGTAGAGGGGTGGTCGAAGACCGGGGTGTTCTATAAATATTAGTGCTTATTTCAAACCACTGAATAAAAACAACTTTTTAATGACAGGCTAATCTATTCTCTCTGCTAAATTTGTTATCAAACCCCTAACATCATGAAAGCAGTAGGATTTAAAACTTCCCTCCCAATAGCATCACCAAATAGTTTTATTGATTTCGAAATCGAAAAACCAACTCCACAAGGACACGAACTTTTGGTGAAAATAAATGCTATTGCAGTAAATCCAGTAGATTATAAAATAAGACAGAACTCCGCAAAAGATACGGAACTTGCCGAACCTAAAATCATCGGTTGGGATGCTTGCGGTATAATCGAAGCCGTAGGAAACGAGGTTTCTTTATTTAAAGTTGGCGATGAAGTTTATTACGCAGGTGACATTACCAAAGCCGGCTGCAATGCAGAATATCAAGTAATAGATGAGCGAATTGTAGGGAAGAAACCTAAGAGTTTAAGTAATGCTGCCGCCGCAGCAATGCCGCTCACCACCCTTACCGCTTGGGAAATTCTTTTCGATAGAATTCGTATCAGCACAGAGAAGGACAAAGGCAAAACTCTACTAATTATTGCTGGCGCAGGAGGTGTAGGTTCTATCGCTATTCAGTTGGCGAAAAAAATAGCAGGTTTAAAAGTTATCGCAACCGCATCAAGACCTGAAAGTATCGAATGGTGCAAGCGCATGGGTGCCGACGTGGTGGTAAACCACAAAAACTTAGTAGAAGAAGTTAGAAATGCAGGCCTTCAATACATAGATTTTATTGTAGATTTTGTAGATGCCAATGCCTACTGGGACGAAATGGTAGAACTCATCAAACCACAAGGACACATTGCTTCTATTACAGGTAGTGCAACGCCAATTGCGCTAAATAAATTGAAAACCAAAAGTGCTAGCTTCTCTTGGGAGTTTATGTACACTCGTTCAACCTTTCAAACAGAAGATATGATTGAGCAGCATCATATTTTAAATAAAGTAGCTGATTTAATAGATAACGGAACTTTAGTGCACACGTTAACGCAAACACTAACTGGTCTTTCTGCCGAAACGTTAAAACAAGCTCATGAACAGCTAGAGTCCGGAACTACAATTGGTAAATTAGCAATCAGTTATTAATGATGATTAATTACGACAAAAAGATCTTTAGACCTATCAGTAATACAGAAAATGGCGAAACTTCTAATGATACTATCTTCATTTACAAGCAACAAGGAAATATCCTTACGTCATCTTATGAAGGTGGTAAAATTATTAAAGGTCACTTAATTGGTATAGTTGATGATGATGGAAATATTGAGATGCGGTATCATCAAGTTAATGAGAAAGGAGAATTAATGACTGGAAAATGTAAATCAGTGCCAGAAATTTTACCAAACCAAAAAATCAGATTACACGAAACTTGGGAGTGGACTTCAGGAGATTATTCTAAAGGGAACTCTATTATAGAAGAACAGTAAAGCCTAAGAACATTTCGGGCACAATCCCGAAAGCGTGAAGTTTACTTCTTTAACTTGATATTGCTTTGGAAGTTTAAAAGTTGGCTCAACATCTTCCAAGCAAGTTACAGATTTACATTTTTCGCAGCTAAAATGAACATGGTTGTGATGATGTTGCTTTTCGCAGTCGTGGCATTCAGCATATTTGATTACGCCATCTACGTTTACAATCCTGTGTACTGAACCTTCTTCTACTAATCGGTCTAATACACGGTAAATCGTCACGCGGTCACACAAATCGTTTAAAGCAGCCTGTATTTCTGTATGCGACAAGGCTACATCAGAACTATGTATCAACTTTTTGATTTCAGTTTTTGCTACGGTGTTTCTTGTAATTTTCATACGGCTACAAATATACAAAAATCTAAAGCATCAAATATTTAATGGCTCAAAGCTATACTTTCTTACGCTAAAGGATACTAGAAAAGGTTTTTGATGATTTGCTCGGTAGTTAAACCTTCTGCCTCAGCTCTGTAGTTACGCACAATTCTATGGCGTAGAATACCTTCAGCTACCGCTTGTACATCTTCAATATCTGGTGAATATTTACCAGAGATAGCAGCATGACATTTAGCACCTAAAACCAAAAACTGCGATGCTCTTGGACCAGCACCCCACGAAATAAAGTTATTGATTTCAGCAGTCGCAAACTCACTGTTTGGTCGGGTTTTAGCTACCAATTTTACCGCATACTCCAGTACATTATCAGTTATTGGAATATTACGAATCAGTTTTTGGAAATACTGGATCTCACTAGCATTAATGATTTTTTGCAGCTCTACTTTTTGATTGCTCGTCGTATTTTTCACAATCGTTAACTCATCAGCAAATGCTGGATAATCTAACGAAATATTGAACATAAAGCGGTCCAACTGTGCTTCTGGTAAAGGATAGGTCCCTTCCTGCTCAATTGGGTTTTGAGTTGCCAAAACAAAGAATGGTTGAGGCAAACCATGCGTAACACCCGCAGCGGTGACTGCTTTCTCCTGCATTGCTTCTAATAAGGCAGCTTGCGTTTTAGGAGGCGTACGGTTAATTTCATCCGCTAAGATGATATTAGAAAATATTGGGCCTTTGATAAACTTAAACTGACGGTCTTCTCCTAAAATTTCTGCACCAATGATATCACTGGGCATCAGATCTGGCGTAAACTGTATACGATTAAAATTGAGGTCTAGTACACCTGCCACAGTTTGCACCAACAAAGTTTTGGCTAAACCAGGTACGCCTACTAATAAACAATGCCCATTGCTAAAAATAGCAATGAGCACTGATTTTACAATTTCGTCCTGTCCAATTACAACTTTACCGATTTCGGCATGTATATTTTTAAATGATTGATGCAGGGCATCAACGGCTTCAACCTCATTTTTAAACTGCATTGGCTACTTACTATCTTTATCCTTTTTAACCCAAAGTTTCAATTCGTCACAAGTTTCAAATTCCTCGTCAACTCTAATATAGGTAGTTTCTTTACGTTTTTCAAACCATTCGCTCATTACTTTCGATTCCTTTTCTCGTTGGGCTTGGTCTTTGAATTTTGGATAATCTTGCTCTAAACTGGCCTTATGTGGCGCTATCTTAGATTTTAAGAAGAATATTTTATAACCAGACTTACCGCTTTGCTGATCGCTAAACTGTGTAGGTTTAGAAATCCCACCAACCTTCATCGTATCAATTACCACGAACACAGAAGGATCTAATTTCTCTACTGGCATAAAGGTAGTTCTAGCGGTTTGGTTATCTGCATAAAGCATCATTCCGCCATTGTATTGTGTTTCCTTATTATCAGAGTATAAAGATGCGGCAGTTGCAAATGGTAATTTTTTGCTCAACAAATCTTGATAGATACTGTCTGCCTTTGATTTAACACGCTCTAAACTTTGAGGTGTATTTTGAGGACGTACCAAGATATGTCTTACGTGAGATTGCTCTCCCCTACGCTCAATTACCTGCAAAATGTGATATCCATATTCTGTTTCAAATACTGGCGACATCTCACCTGCTTTCAACTTAAATGCCCAAGCGGTAAATTCTTTTACCATGGTTTGTCTATCGATGAAACCATAATCACCACCTTCAGAGGCAGAACCTGGATCTTCCGAGTAAGACTTAGCTAAGAAACCAAAATCTTCACCACTCTTCACACGTAAGCGGATTGCCTCCAGTTTGTCGTAATATCTTTGTTTTTCAGCCTTAGTAAGCTTTGGCTGTAATACAATTTCCCCAACTTCTACTTCTGCACCAATATCAGGTAAACTATCTTTAGGATAAGTATCGAAGTATTTCTTTACTTCCAAAGGAGTTACTGTAGTGTTTTCTGTAATTTTGGCCTGCATTTTTTGTGCAATCAAACCTTCTTTTACATCAGGACGCATTTCATCTTTATATTGTAATAAAGATTTCTGCAAAAACTGCTCTAACTTCTCCTGCCCACCCATACGCTGTGTTTGGTAGCGCATACGTTTATCAAGCTCATCATCCACCTGACCTTCTTCTACTACAATAGAGTCGATTTCTGCCTGCTGCTTTAACAATTTTTGCACTAGCATTTGCTGTAAAAAGTAACATTTCGCTTTTGGATCTGCGGGGTTACCTTGATTTAAATAAATAGCATATTGTTGGTTAAGATCAGACAATAAGATAATATTGCTACCTACCACCGCTACTACTTTGTCCAGATTCGGCTTCGGTTGTGCTTTTAAGCTCTCTACGTTCAAAAACAAGCACATTAAAACACTTGCTATTGATAAAATTTTCTTCATTAGTATGCTAATTCTGTTGTATAATTTGCAAAGTTAAAATTATTAGGCTTAGAAGCTAATTTAGCAGCTCTATTGCCTAGTTAATTTCTTAAGTTCTGCTTGGTTAATTTTTATCTTGTACTTAGATCTTAAGCTAGCTACCCAATCCGTTTCTAGTTGTTGTTGATAATCTCCAACCACCTGCCCCCTTACTTCTTCAAACGGTTTACCTTCGTAATTTTTGGTATTCTCAGCATAATAAGTTTTCAATTTCTCATCATCCTCCTGAGCCTTACCCCATATCTTTTGTTCGCAAACATTAAACATCAACACGCCTTCTCTATACTCATTCATGATGTAAGTGTACTCAGGGGTATCTGTAGAAATCTTCTTCTGAGCTTTCAAAGCGTCTTCATATCCGGCAATTTCTTCTTTATAAGTTTCGTCGGTATCTAAACCTAGGGATTTTGCTTCGATCACCTTCAACTTAAAGTTGACATACAAATCTAAGTAAGCCGCTAATTCTTTTTGATTCAAATTAGTTTCGCCAACATGATTCTTCTTATAAACCCAAAGAAACTCTTTGCTACTTATAGGATTACCATTGATTGTAGCTACGTTTTGAGCATACAAAAAATTCCCTAAAGCAGTAAAAAACAGAACTAAAAAGGCTTTCTTCACAAAAGATGCGTTTATTAATTAATGGATAAAAGTAACAATTTAAGGTGCTATAATAAGATATTTAACTAATTTTAACAGAAATTTTTCCATAAAAATGAATAGCAACCAACTTATAACTAACGCAGAAGCTTTACGTTTATTTTTTAATGACGACGTTTATTTAACGGGTGATCTTACTGCTTTAGAAAACACTGCTATTCAAGAATCTACGGCTACGGCTACACCAATACCTGTTGCAGTAGAAAAAGCACAAACTATCAAGCAGCCTGAAACGGTTACTACACTTCCAAGGGTAGAAGAACCCGCAGCTGCTTATCCAACATCTTTCGACTTCAAATATTTAGGAAAAAATGAAAAATCTATCCTAATCTTGGTAAATGATTCGCAAAATCCAGTAAGTACGCCACAAGGAACGGAACTTTTACGGAAACTAGTATTGTCTATCAATCTAAAAAATGCTGATTTTGCACTTTTGAATTATTCGGCTTACAATAATGCTAAGTTTGAACATCTGCATTCATTTTTTGCTTGCAAGTTGGTGATTTCTTTCGGAGTACCTCCGTTAACATTAGGTTTAGGTGAACAACTGCGCCACCAACTTCATGTAGTTAACGACATCAAAATGATTTTCACCCACAATCTTCACGATTTAGAAACAGATATTCCTGCTAAGAAAACACTGTGGGGAACGTTAAAAAATCTGAGTTGACAATTAATCTTACCACCTAAGACACCTTAGCGCACTTAAGCTTTCTGTTAAACATGGAACTACATCGGGTGTTAAAAAACAAATCGAAATATGACACAAGAACTGGTATTTGCTACCAACAATGCACACAAAACAGAAGAGGTAGCCAAAATTCTGGCTCCAGACTATAAAGTGCTCAATCTAAAAGATATTAATTGCTTGGTTGATATCCCCGAAACGGGAGATACTTTTGCCGAAAATGCTACGTTAAAAAGCACTTACGTTTTCGAGAATTTTGGGTTAGACTGTTTTGCTGATGACAGTGGTTTGGAAGTAAATGCGTTAAACAACGAACCAGGTATTTACTCAGCCAGATATAGCGGCGTAAAAGATGACGCTACAAATTTACAACTATTGCTTAAGAATATGGAGGGCGAAACGGACCGTAGCGCTAGGTTTAAAACGGTCATCTCTTTATTAAAGAATGGAGAAAATCATTTATTTGAAGGTGTGATTGAAGGCACCATCAGAACAGCTCCGAGTGGCACGAATGGGTTTGGCTATGACCCTATTTTTCAGCCAGACGGCTACGATGTTACCTTTGCTGAAATGGACATGAGTGAGAAAAACAAGATTAGCCACAGGGCTATTGCGATGCAAAAATTGATTGAGTTTCTTAAACATTAGCACCAACCAAGTTAGACTTACGAAGTTTTACAAACTTCGTAAGTCTCAAAAATATATAACCATGAAAAAGCCTCACAAATTTGTGAGGCTTTTTTTATCTACTTCTTAGTTTTATCTATAGCTCTATTAACCACATCTTGTATACGTGGGCGAATATTCAACCTTCCTAACATCTCGCTAACACCTGGATGAACCCTGTTCGTTAAAATGATATAAATCATGTTTCGAGCTGGATCTGCCCAAACACCAATACCTGTATAACCTGTATGACCAAAAGTTTGCGGCGAGGCTAACTCCGAAGGATATTTCTTGGTCAAATCTGGATCCCATCTATCAAAGCCCAGACCTCTACGACTGACATTTGATTGTTTTGTAGTGAACATTTCCACCGTTTGAGGCGTAAAATATTCCTCACCACCATAAGTTCCTTTGTTCAACAACATTTGATTGTAAATAGCTAAATCATTTGCAGTACCAAATAAACCTGCATGACCAGCAACACCGCCTCTTAAGGCAGCCCCTTGGTCGTGCACATATCCTTCTAACAATGTCTTTCTAAATGCTTTATCATCTTCTGTGGGTATAATTCGGCTTTTGGGAAATCTATTTCTAGGCAAATAACCGGCAGTCTGCATACCTAGTGGCACATAGAAGTTTTCTTGTACATATCGGTCTTCTGGCATTTCAGAAATGTGTTCTACAATATCCTGCATTACATACATACTGATATCACTATACACATAGCTCCCTCTAGTTTTAATTGGCGAATTCAACATTTTAGGCCACATAAAATCATTGAAGAAGCCTTTCTTAATGTAATAATTATCAGCCACTTTTGTAGGATAAGCCGCTGAAGAATCTCTGCTATAATCACCTTCCTTCACAAAATTATGGAAAGGAATGTACGGGATAAATCCCGCCTGATGCAGCATCACTTCCCTTACGTTAATTTTATTCATAGGCGAATTACGAGCTTTAGCAATGTAATAACCTACGTTGGTATCTAGTTTTAGTTTTTGTTGTTCAACCAAACGCATTACACTTGGCGTAGTTGCCGTAGTTTTGGTAACAGAAGCTAAGTCAAAAATATCCGTTACTTTATCTACCTGCAAATTATCATAAGTGTGATAACCAAACGCTTTATTGTAAATTACTTTCCCATCTTTGGCTACTAGAACCACCATACCAGGAGCTGCTTTTTTAGCAATTCCTTCGTTAACGATATCATCAATTTCTTTTAAATCGTTGCTGTTTACACCAGCATCTTCTGGCACGGTATATTTCAAACGAGTTGCATCTGTTATGTAGCCAGTACCCTGAACATATTTTGTGGAATAGGTTTTAGCCAATAACTGCTTTGCAGCAATACCTCCAAAAATAAATTGAGGCACTATCAATGCTGCTTCTTCATTATCTTCAGAACTCCAAATCAATGGGGCATTGATCTGATCAAAGGAACTCAACGCACTTCCATTTCCAAAAAATGCTACAACTACATCTTTATTCCTCGATAAACTGGCAATGAAGTTAATGTATTTACCCTTGTTAACCATTTCGCTATTCAACGCAATGATTACCGTATTATAGAACTTTACGTCATCTTCCAAATCGTTCAGTGTGGTAGAATCTGAATATTTGTTAGCACTCAAAGAGGCTACTGGCGCATATTTATTCAACAAACTATCGAAACCGATTTGATTTTTATAGCCCAAGTCGATAGAAACAATTTTTTTTTCGGCTAAACCTACAATTGGAATAAATTTCTGATAGTTATTAAGCAGAACCGTACTCTTTACCACATCGTTGATTTTGTTTAAACGACTTTGATTTTGTTTATGGTCTTGGGCACAGGCGGTAACTGTAATAATTGCAGTTAAACAAATGGCAAACATGCCCGAAAGACTATTTCTTTTCATAAACTTTTTCTCCATTAACGTAAGTTCTAATTATTTTATTCTCTAAAATTTGTTTTGCGTTAGCTTTCATTAAATCATTTTTCAACACTACAAAGTCTGCAAACTTACCAACTTCTAGGCTACCTTTTTCCTTTTCTTCAAAGTTAGATTTAGCTGCCCAAATGGTCATACCTCTTAATGCTTCTTCCTTATTTAGGGCATTATCAATCTGAAATCCTCCTTTTGGATAATCGTGACTATCTTTTCTAGCTGTTGCCGCGTAAAAAGTAAACATTGGGTTAATTTGTTCTACTGGGAAATCTGTTCCTAAAGGTATCCAACCATTTTGCTGCAACAATTGTTTGTAAGCATAAGCTCCTTTAACTCGTTCTTTGCCTAAACGGTCTTGCGCCCAATACATATCTGAAGTGGCGTGCGTAGGCTGTACTGAAGGCACTACATTAGCAGCGCCGAATAGATTGAAATCTTGCTGATTAACTACCTGAGCATGTTCTATACGCCAGCGCTTATCATTGTTTTTGGGCAAAATACTGTTGTAGATTTTCAAGATAGCTCGATTTGCCGAGTCGCCAATAGCATGCGTACACATTTGAAAATCGTGCTCGTTAATTTTTTTTGCTACTTTTTCGAAGTGTTCTAAATCACTCAATAAAAAACCTTTTTTATTTGGCATATCACTATAAGGATGTAATAAACAAGCTCCTCGCGAACCTAATGCACCATCTGCATAAATCTTAAATCCTCTTACATTCAATCTATCTGTCTTAATTTTGCCTCTTTTGATTAAGAAATCATAGTTTTTTTTCGCATCCGAAAGCATCACATACAAACGCATTTTCAAGCTCCCTTCTTTCTGTAGCTTTTCGATTCCTTCTACTGCCGGATAATCTAAGCCACAATCATCTATCGTAGTAAGCCCAACCGCAAAGCAATTCTGCTGTGCTTGCAATAAAAGTTCTTTCATTCTTTCCTTGGTTAAATTGGGAATTTTAGAACTTACCAAGCCTATTGCGTTATCAATTAGCATGCCCGTAGGCTTTCCATTTTTTGCAATAATTTCTCCACCAGTTAAATCGTATGCCTTAGTAATTTTCGCTGCGTCTAAAGCCTTTTGATTGGCAATAGCCGCATGTCCATCGATACGAGTTAGCAACACTGGCCTATTTGGAAAAAGCTCATCTAATTTCTCTTTAGTGGGAAATTGTTTATCAGGCCAATCGTTCTGATCCCAACCTCTACCCGTCAACCATCCATTAGGCTGTTTTTTTGCAAAAGTTTGCACGCTTTCTAATACATCTTCCCAAGATTGAGTTTCGGTCAAGTTTGCATTATTTAAACTTTCAGCATATTCAAAAAAGTGAGCATGCGCATCTATGAAACCAGGATAAACAGCCTTACCTTCTGCATTTAATTCTTCTTTAGCAGGATACTTCTTTCTGATATCAGATGAATTACCAACTGCTAAAATTTTCCCATCTTTAATTGCCATAGCCTCTACCACATCAAAAGACTCATTAACAGTATAAATTTTGGCGTTGTAAACTACTAAATCCACCTTTTTGTTAGCACAGCCTACAAATAATATAAATATTATTGTTACCAACATAACATTAACTTTCTTCATGCAGTTATAATTTTAGTTTCTACTTTTAAAGATATAAAGTTTAGGAAAATAAAACCCATTTTTCCAGCTTTTGAGGAATAAACACCCCATATAAAATCCTCAATCATCTTCTATCTCTCGTTGAATACAGTTAAAAGGCACTTTCTTAAATGAGGCATTATTTTAGAGCTAAAAGGAGTAACCTAGGCTATGAATTAAGATATTCTCACCTGCTTATGTTAGCGAACCTTTCTACCTGTGTTAAAACTTTTCCTAGTTAACTCTCTCAAATCTACCTATGGAAAACTTAATTTTTAAAGTACAAAAGATTGTACTAGAACACTTAAATTTGTATTTTTAAGATTACTGTTATATTCCGCAATGCCCTTTAGTTTTAAACGTAAACTTCTTTTTGGTTCTTTCTTTTTAGGGCTGCTCGCATTTTTTATATCATGCAGTAAGTCTTCCCCCTTAGCAACCGACGTTATATTTCTGGGACACAAAGGAAGCGGAAGCAACAACTACAATGATTTATTTATTGAGAACACCATTCCTTCTATAAAAAACACTTTGAATAGGTTGGATGGTGCAGAGCTAGATATCCAAATGAGTTTAGACGGCACGCCTTGGGTTTGGCATAATGCTAGTTTAAGCGGATACGTTTGCAATAGCAATGCTAAAGATATTATTCCCGAAATGCGAGATGCGGACATCGAGAAAATCAGAATTTGCCACCAGAGCAAAACAGACCGAATCTACAAGTTATCAGAAGTTCTTAATTGGAACAATGCCGGAACAGGAATTTACCTCTCTCTCGATATTAAAATATCGTTTAGCACGGCCACTTTTAGCCTATATGGCAACAGAAATGGTTATTTAACGCAATTGGCTGCTAGTTTGGCTTCAATTTTCCAGAACTACAAATACACCAATAGAACCCTGATTGAGATTGACAGTCAATTGTTTTGCACCGAGTTAAAATCGTTTCCATCCACAAAAGAAATCATCACTTGTTTTATGAGGTATGAACCGATGAAAGATAAAATATTTAATGCCTTAAGGTTAGGATATGACGGAATTAGCTGTAATTATACCGACCCTTCTGTAACAGCAGAAACAGTGGCTGCTGCCCGTAAGGCCGGCCTTAAAGTTCAATTATGGACTCCCTACTATCGAGATGAACTAAGAAGAGCTTTTGCCATGAACCCTGATTTTATACAAACCGATAACATTTACGCCAAACAGGCACTGAACGTTAAGTAGCATTTGCCAATCTATCTTCTACAAATACAAAAGGCAGTAGGCTTTTTATTCCATTTACCTTAATGATTTGCCCGCTCAAACAGTAAAAGATTACTGCAATTGGCGATTTCTGTTTTTGTTCAAACTCTGCCATTACCTGCAAACATGCACCACAAGAGGTAACTGGATTTTTAATATCGAAGTTTTCCGTAAATGCAGTAATAGCCATTTTAGTTACCACAGCTTTAGGTTTATTTGATCCAATAGCGAAAAGCGCAACTCTCTCTGCACATAATCCAGAAGGATAAGCAACATTTTCTTGATTACTTCCCAATACAACTTCTCCATCATCCAGTTGAATTGCTGTACCTACTTTAAATTTAGAATATGGTGAATATGAGGTCTGCAATGCTTTTTCAGCACTTATACACAACAACTTATCTTCAACAGAAAGCTCATTTATATTTTCGTAAGTTTCATATGTGATTTTAAAATCAAGTATATTCATAAATTAAACATACAAATTAGAATTAATAAACATGCAGAAATACACTACTTCTTGGCACTTATCTTAAAACTTTATCACTTATACATTGTTTGATTTATTGGTTAGAAACCAATATTTAAATAAATAGTTATCTTGAACCATCAAAAAATTAATCTCACTTGAACAAATATTTCAGAAAAGGTCTTAAAGTTGTTTTATGGATTATCGCCAGTGTAATTTTGTTGGTGGTACTTGTTGCATTCTCCCTAAATATTCCAGCTGTACAAAATTTTGTTAAGGATAAGGCCATCAGCTATCTTAAAAATAAAACAAAAACCGAGGTAAGACTAGAAAGCATCAAAATTGCCCTGCCAAAAGATGTGGTATTAAACAAATTCTATATAGAAGACTTAAATAAAGACACCTTACTTTATGCCGAAAAATTACAGGTCGATATCAGCTTATTCAAACTACTGAAAAACACAGTTGAAGTTAATTATATTGAACTAAAAGGAATTAGGGCTAACGTTAAACGTGTAAATCCGGATACTACGTTTAATTTTTCTTTCTTGGCAGATGCTTTTGCCAGCGAGCAGAAAAAACCAGAAGAAGAAGTTCAAAAAGACTCTACGTCTACACTTAAATTTTCTGTGGATAAAGTTCGATTTGAAGACATCGGCCTAACCTATCGTGATGATGTAGCAGGCAACAATGTAAAATTCTATTTGGGCAAGTTAGAAACTGACATCAAAGATTTTGATTTAGCCAACCAGAAATATGTAATTAAGAAGTTTGCAATTAACAATACTTCTTTGATGTATTTACAGCAAAAACCACTGACGCAATTGGTACAACATTTAACCAATAGCGTTGATAGCGTACAAAAAGAACAAGGTAAACTACCAACTATAGAGGTTCAAAAGTTCGAGTTCAATAAAGTTAAGGTTAACTACGACGACCAATTGACTACCACCAATGCAATTGCTAATGTAGACAAACTACATTTTAATAATTTGAAAGTCGACTTAACGAACGGAAGTTACACCACCGATAACGCGGAACTAGCTAATTCGTTCATCAAATTTGCATTTAAACCCGCACCAAGCAATAATTTGGATAAGGTTAAAGACACTGTTGTTGCAGAAAAGTCGTCATTGGCATTGGCTATCAAAAAAATCGACCTCATCAATAACCAAGTACAGTTCGACAACCTTGGAGCAAAACCACTTAAAAAAGGAATCGATTTCAACCATTTAGATATTAAAGGCTTGAATTTGGGTGCCGAAGATGTGAATTACAGTAGCAAGGGCATCACTGCAAAAGTTAAAAATGGCTCGTTGAGCGATAAAAGTGGTTTCATTTTGAACACTTTAAGAGGAGATGCTATTTACAATGACAAACAGATTAAATTGACCGATTTTGTGTTGAAAACACCCAATACCAACATTGAGAACGAAACTGATTTGACTTTTACTTCTTTGGATGATTTGACCAAAAATCCAGAGCGTGTAAAATTGGCCATCAATTTAAAGAACACCACTATAGGATTAAAAGACGCTACTTTTTTTAGTGATGCTTTACCTAAACAATATACTAATCAAAAGATAAAAGTTGATGCGAAGGTTGATGGCTACTTAAATCGTTTGAATATTTCAAAGTTACAGATTAGCGGGCTTAGAAACACGCAAATTGATATTAGTGGCAAAGCAAACAACGTAACAGATGTAAACAAAGCATTTTTAGATTTGAAAATCAAAAAGGTTTACATTACCAAAGGAGATATCTTAGCGGTTGTACCTAAAAAATCTTTGCCTGCAAGTATAGAGTTACCGAACGTTATTGATGCAAACGGCAAATTCAGAGGTTCTATGACTGATTTCACCACTAACCTCAATATAAGATCAGATATGGGCTCAGCGGTTTTGGCTGCCAATATGAGTGGGCCAAAAGGCAAGGAGAAATACAAAGCAGATATTAGTCTGAACAACTTTAACGTAGGTAAATTATTGAAACAACAACCTACTTTGGGCAGAGTTTCTGCAAAAGCAGATGTAGCTGGAATAGGTCTAGATCCAAAAAAAATCAATGCGAAATTTAACGCAACCGTACTAAGCGCTTATTACAACAAATACAATTATCGCAACCTTAAATTGTCGGGCAACTATGCAAATCAAAAAGTTGCTATTAAAGGTAATATGCCAGATAGCAACGCCAATTTCGAATTATCTGCCAACGCAGATTTATCAGGAAAATATCCAGCGGTAAAAGCAAATATTGCGTTAAAAGAAATTGATTTACAAAAACTGAACTTTAGTACAACCGAATTCAGATTTGCCGGAAATATCAAAGCAGACATCAAGACTGCAGACGTAGATTATTTAAACGGCGATGTGTTTGCGACAGGTTTACAATTGGTTAAAGAGGGTAAGAAATTCAACATAGACACGGTACAATTGAACGCAGTTTCAACGGCTACTGAAAACAAATTAATACTAAAATCCGAATTGATTAGTGCTACCGTTGATGGCAAATACCAATTAAGTAAAGTCGGAAATGCCATTATCAATCAAATTAACAAGTACTATGCTTTTGGCGAAGTAACCAACGTACCACCACAACGAATCCGCTTTACAGCAAATATTTACAACCCTAAGTTTTTGCAAGATTTCGTACCTGCATTAACCACTTTTGCTCCTTCTAGCATCAATGGATTAATTGACACTGAGAAAGATAGCTTGCTGATGAATGCAGTTTTCCCTAAGGTGACCTACAACGGTATCAATCTCGATAGCATCAAATTAAATGTAGGCAACGAAGCAGAAAAACTGAACTACAAATTATTCATCAACAGTGTTCAAAATACATCAATTGCCTTATTTAACACCGAAATTTCTGGCGCTGCTGCCGATAACAAATTAGATTTAAACGTATTCTTACGCGACAGACAACGTAAAGACAAATATGTAATTGCTGGTATTTTTCAATCGATCAATAAAGATTTCCGTTTCAATTTAGATCCTGAAAAACTCTTATTGGATTACGAAAAATGGACTGTAGCACCAGAGAACTATATTCAGTTTGGCGAGTCTGGAATTTTAGCTCATCAGTTTAATATCAGTCAAGGTTCGCAATTACTAAGTATCAACAGTACTTCCAACGAACCTAATGCACCATTAAAAGTGGAATTTAAGAACTTCCAGATAGAAACGTTAATGAAGTTTGCGGAAACTGATACGGCTTTAGTTGGTGGAGCGATTAATGGTACTGTAGATGTGAAGGATTTGGTTTCCACTCCGAAATTTGAAGCAGATTTAACCATCAACAAATTACGTTACCAAAAAGATGAATTGGGCGACTTAAAAGCCATCGTTAACAACAATACAGAAAATGCATTTGAGGTTGATGTGAGTTTACAAGGTGTACATGAATTATCGGCAAAAGGTTTCTATTACACTGCGCCACAAAGCAATTTAGACCTCGCCATTAATATCGCTAAAATTGATTTACAACAGATTGAAAGCGTTAGCGCTGGGCAAATTAAAGAAGGCAAGGGAACTATTTCTGGACAATTCACTGTAAAAGGGGAATTAAGTAAACCTCAAATTCTAGGTGCTTTGAAATTTAATGACGCAGGTATGCGAATTGCCTACATCAACTCTTATTTCACTATGCCTACGCAAGAAATCACTTTCAATAATCAAGGCATTCGTTTCAATAATTTCACTTTAGTGGATTCTTTAAACAAAAAAGCGACAATCAATGGCACCATCAATACCAGCGATTTCAGTAATGTAGGATTTGGTCTAGATATCAAAACCAACAACTTTAGAGTGATGAACTCTACCGCTGAAGACAATGATATGATTTATGGAACGGTGTATTTGAGTAGCAATATCCGTGTTCGTGGTGACATGAACAAACCAGACGTAAACATGAACGTAACGGTAGAAAAAGGAACGAAATTCTTTTTTGCAATGCCTGTTAACGACCCTTCGGTAATTGACCAAGAAGGTATTGTGCAATTTATAGATGAAGATGCACCTCCTTTTAACGGACAAAAAGACCTAAAAGCAGATAGCGTAAGTAAATCGGCAATTAAGGGAATTAACTTAGTGGCTGATATTAATGTAGATCCAGAAGCGGAGTTAAATGTAGTGGTAGACCCTGCAAACGGCGATATGTTGACTGTAAGAGGTGATGCAGATTTAAATGCGACCATGGATCCAAGTGGTAAAATCAGCATGACAGGTCGATATGAAATCGTGGATGGTTCTTATAGCCTTTCGGTAGGTCCTTTGGGTAAAAAACCTTTCAAATTAGTAAAAGGAAGTACAATGGTATGGACAGGTGAGCCTACTGAAGCAAATGTAAATCTAACGGCATTGTACGAAGTAAATGCAGCTCCGATAGATTTACTAAACACACCAGACGACCCGACTACAAAAACTAAACTACCATTCCAAGTTTATTTGTACATGAAAGGTGAGTTAATGAAGCCTATCATTTCATTTAAAATTGATTTACCAGAAAATGAAAGAGGTACAGCAGTAGGAAGTCAAGCTTATACCAAGTTACAAAGCGTGAATAGAGATGAAAACGAGCTGAATAAACAAGTTTTCGCATTACTTGCACTCAATAGATTTATAGCCAATAATCCATTCCAAAGTTTAGCTGGTGGCGGTGGCGGAGTATCTACCCTAGCTCGTTCTAGCGTAAGTAAATTGTTAACTGAGCAACTAAATAACTTGGCATCAGACTTAATTCAAGGAGTTGATTTGAATTTCGGAGTGAACTCATCAGAAGATTACTCTACTGGTAGTTTAGAGCAAAAAACCGATTTAGAAGTAGGTTTATCTAAAAAGTTATTTAGCGATAGGTTAACCGTAACCGTGGGCAGTTCATTCGCTCTAGAAGGACCACAGCAAGCTAACCAAAGCGCTACAAATATTGCTGGTAATGTTAATGCAGAATATGCCCTTTCTAGAGATGGAAGATACCGTTTAAGAGCTTACAGACGCAACCAAACTGAAAGTGTAATTGAAGGTCAGATCATAGAAACTGGCCTAGGTTTTACACTGGTAGTAGATTACAATAGATTTAAAGAAATATTCCAAAAACGTAGAAATAGAAACAATGTTGAACAAAGACCAAAAAATGAGAAAACTAATTAAAATAGGAGCTTTCGCATTGGCATGTTCAATTTTTGCCAATTGCAGTAATACCAGGTATTTAAAACCTGGGCAAAACCTTTATACAGGTTCAGAAATCAAAATTAATCCTGATTCTGCTGCCAAAATTGACAACCAAAAACAAGTAAAAAAAGAGCTGGAAGGCAAAACCAGACCACGTCCTAATAAGTCTATCTTAGGTCTTAAACCAAAGTTATTTATCTATAACCTAGCTGGCGAGCCTAAAAAACCGAAAGGAATTAGAAACTGGTTACGAAATAAAGTTGGTGAAGCACCCGTACTGATGAGTGAGGTAAAAATTAAGTACAATAACGATGTATTGAAAAGCTACTTAATTAGCCAAGGTTATTTACAAGCCGAAGTTACTGGAGACACCGTAATCAAAAGGAAACGCGGAAAAGCAATTTATACTGCGAATACTGGGATTCGTTATAAAATCAATAAAGTTACGTTTCCGCCAGATAGCGGAGATTTAACCCATGTGATCAATCAAAACAAGGCTAATACACTGTTAAAAGTTGGCAATTTTTATGATTTGGATACTTACAAAAACGAACGTATCAGAATTGATAACGACTTGAAAGAAAGTGGCTACTTCTATTTCAGTCCAGAACATTTAATTTTACAAGTAGACAGTACAATTGGTAAAAATCTCGTAAATGTGAACGTTCGGGTAAAAAATATAGCTCCAGAAGCATCATTAAAACCCTACACCATCAGGAATATCAATATATTTCCTAGCTATCATCTTCGTAGAGATAGCGTTTTAAGGAGTTTAGAGCCGCTAAAATATAATGATTTCAACATATATGATAACAGAGATACATTTAAACCTAGGGTTTTTGACAGGTTAGTTTTCTTTAAAAAAGGTGAAAGATATAACCGAAAAGACCATAATCAATCGTTAAATAGAATGGTGAACATAGGTGCGTTTCAAGATGTAAGAACAGAGTTTTTACCAATTGATAGTTTCAAGAACAACCAGTTAGATTTGAATATTTATCTTACACCGCTGAAAAAAAACTCATTAACTTTTTCTGTAACAGGAACTAATAAATCGAACAATTTTGTAGGATCCGAGTTAAAAATCACACAAACTACTCGTAATATTTTTAGAGGTGCAGAACAGTTGGATATTAGCGCTAGTGGCGGCTTTGAAACACAGTACAGTGGACAAGCGAGTGGCATTAATTCATACTCTTTAACTGGAGAAGCTAAGTTAACCTTTCCTCGTTTTATTGTGCCGTTTTATAAGCCGAAAAGCACTACTGCATTTATTCCAAAAACCATTGCTTCATTATCGTATCAACTATTAAGTAGAGATACCGTTTACAAGCTAAATTCATTTAAAGCACAGTATGGCTACAACTGGAAAGAAAACCAGTTCAAAGAGCATAATTTCAACCCTATATCAGTAAATCTAGTAACCTCGAATAAAGACACGGCCTCTGCTGCTTACAAACTGCTAACTAATCAAAATCCAGGGTTAGAGTATACTTTACAAAACCAATTTATTATAGGTAGTAACTACAACTTTACCTATACCAATCAAATGCAAGAGAAGCTTAGACATAATTTGTACTTCTTTGGCGGATTAGAAACAAGCGGAAATGTATGGGGTTTGTTTACCCCAAAAGACTCTGAAGGCAAACGAGAAATATTTAATACAGCTTTAACTCAATTTGTAAGAGTAGAAACAGATTTACGCAGTTATTATAAGGTTACACCCACAGTAATTTGGGCAAATCGCTTAAATTTGGGTTATGGTTATGCTTACGGCGGTAGTACATCACTCCCTTTTGTTCGTCAGTTTTTCGCTGGCGGAACCAACGATATCAGAGCATTTAGAGCGAGGTCTTTAGGACCCGGAACTTATCAAATTCCAGATAACAACTCTGGATTTGCTGATCAGGGTGGCGATATTAAGATGATGCTGAACTCTGAATTGAGGTTCAAAATAGTAAGTGTTTTACATGGTGCCGCTTTTGTAGATGCTGGAAATATTTGGTTGCGTAAAGAAGATCCCAACAGAATTGGTTCAGAATTTAAATTAAAAAATTCGTTAGATGAACTAGCTGTTGGTACTGGTTTGGGCTTAAGAGTTGATGCAACTATTTTTGTTATTCGCTTAGATGGTGCTTTCCCTATTCGCAAACCTTATTTACCAAGTGGGCAACGTTGGGTAATTAACGATATAGATTTTGGCAGCAAAAATTGGAGAAGAGATAACTTAGTACTAAACATTGGCATCGGTTATCCGTTTTAAATTAGTTGATGGACAATTAGCTATTAAAAGCTCGAATCAATATAACACTTAACCCTCATGAAAAATATACCAAAAAAAACGAAATCATTTTTTGTACACACCTACCACCTATTTTTAGCAGCCGGTAAAGGTTTCGTAGAAGATCGGGTAATGAAATTAAGTGCCTCATTAGCTTATTACACTATCTTCTCGTTAACTCCGCTAATCATCATTATTATATCATCTGCGTCTCTTTTTTTGGGAGACAATATGGACCCAAACACCAAAATATTTGGAGAAATTAGTGAGATGATTGGTGTAGAAGCGGCTAATCAACTTCGAACATTCGTTAATAACGCCAATCTTTCTGGTCGTAGTAGTTTTGGCTTAATCATAGGAATTGCAACACTAGCTATTGGTTCTACAGCTATTTTCATTGAAATCCAAGACAGCATAAATTTGATTTGGAAAGTTAAGGCTGTACCTAAAAAAGGATGGAAAAAATTAATCACCAATCGCTTGTTATCATTTTCGTTGATTGCTTCTTTAGGTTTTCTATTATTGGTTTCACTAGTGGTAAATAGCGTAGTAGTAGGCATAGGTGGCAAATTAGATACTTACGCAGCTAAAATTGGCATTGAAGAAGTATCTGGTTGGTTAATGTTGATAGTTACCAATGCATTAACGATAGCAGTTGTAACAACTATTTTCGCGATTATATTTAAAGTTTTACCAGATGTAAATTTAAAATGGAAACCGGCTTTAATAGGTGCATTATTTACTGCGCTACTATTTAGTTTAGGCAAATACGTTATTGGTATTTATATCGAAAAAGGAAATCCAGGATCTGCGTTTGGTGCGGCAAGCTCCATCATTGTAATTTTAGTGTGGATTTATTATACAGCCGTAATACTTTATTTCGGCGCAGAATTTACGCAGGCTTATGCCGAGAAATTTGATACAGGTATTGCCCCTTCGAAATATGCGGTACACTTAAAAACAATTGTAGTAGAAAAAGAGGTTAAAGAATTGCCCCCTCAACATCCAGAAGATACGATAACCCCAGAATAAACATAAAAGAAAAGGTGGCAAAAACTAAAATCATTGCCACCTTCATTTAATAAAGCTTAAATTCTTAAGCTAAAATATAACTAGCTATTTTATCAATCAGTTCTTTTTCTGAATAAGGTTTTAAAACTAAGTCATTCATTCCTGCGGCTAAGTACCTATCTCTATCTTCTTCCATTACATTTGCTGTTACGCCCAATATTGGAACACTTGATTTCTTTCTGTTTTTTTCGGATCTAACTAAACGGGTAAGGTCTACCCCTCCCATCACCGGCATCTGTACATCTGTTAGAATTAAATCGTAGTCATTTTTTTTAAATAACTCATAAGCCTCTGATCCATCACAGGCAGTGTCTGTAATTATTTTATATTTCTTAACCACTGTTTGTGCCAACAGCACATTCATTTTGTTGTCATCTACCAATAAAATTCGCTTACCAGCCAAATGCGAAATATCAGCTACCACTAAGCTTTTTTGTTTATTGGTAATGTCATCACAAAACTCATAAGGTATTTCAAAAGTAAAATTAGAACCTTTGTTTAGCTTGCTGGTTAACCCTATTTTACCAGCTTGCAGCTCTACTATTTTTTTGCAGATAGCCAGACCTAAACCTGTACCCTTTTGCGTATTCTTGGTAACCGAATAATTAACCTGAGAAAACTCATCAAAAATAACTGCGGCATCTTTATCTTCTATACCAGCACCTGTATCAATCACCTGAATTTTAAGTACACCTTTCTTTTTCGATGTAGAAATGATATCGGCTTTTAAAACAACTGAACCCTTATCCGTAAATTTGATAGCATTACTCAATAAATTCATTATAACCTGTTTTAGTCTTAATGAATCTCCTAGTAAATTTATTTTCGTATCGAACGAGATCTGCTTTTCAAACCTTAAACCTTTTTTAGAAGCAAGTACTGCAATACTATTAAAAACCTCATTTATAGCACCTGAAGGTGTAAAAGAAGTTTTATCGAAATTAATCTTCCCTACTTCATACTTCGAAAAATCGAGAATATCATTTACTAAATCCAATAATAATTCTGAAGAAGTTTTAATAGCATCTATCTGTTCCTTTTGTTGACTGGAAAGCTCGTTTTGGCTTAACTGTTCCGAAAACCCTATAATAGAATTGAGTGGTGTACGAATTTCATGGCTCATATTTGCCAAAAACCTACTCTTGGACTGTGCATATTGCGCAGCTTTTTGTCCGTAATCAATCAAATTATTTTCATTTCGATAAATCTTCCACAGATTGAAAAGAATTATACTTACCAATACCAATAAAAGCACAAAAATAAGAACGTAAATTTTATTGATACTCTTAAAATTCATATCAAGATCGTAGTGGATATTTTTCTTCGTCTCGGTAACAAATTTGATTTCGTTCTTTTTAAAAGTTTGCAAAAGAAATACGATCTCATTAATTATTTGAGAATTAATTCGCAGAACTTCTATTTCATTACCCTTTAAAATCTTTCTAGTATTATACAAATTGCGGAAATAAGTATTGATATTCCGCATTTGCATTTTATTGTAATTTTTACTGGTTAAAGAAGTATCCAAGGTAATTTCCTTTTTTACCAGTATTGCATTTGTATCTCGTTTCTTCTGCTTAGAAAACGCATGGGCAAGCCTTCCAATTAACCCTCTTTCTTTCACCTCTTGTTTAGGCTTAATTGTGTCTATGGTAAGCATTGTCTTGAATTTACCTTTGGTAATCTCAAGTGATTTTGTCCAAGTACGTTCTTTTAAGGTATCAATTCCAGAACTCACATAAATCAAGCTATCTGTTAGCTGTTTCAGCTTTAGATAAAGCTGCATTTTTGTTTTCTTTAGTTCTACTAAACCTTTAATATTTTGAGATTGATGCCTCCCACTATCTTCAATTTTCAGACTATCTAAAATGCCAGAAACTTTTTCTATTTCCTTTGTAAACTGCTTGATATAGGCATTATTTCCTGTTGCTTCAAACAAGCGAGAATTATTATCGGCTTTATAAAGAACCAATATACAGGTATCTAACTTTGAGTAATCGCTTTCTATAACAGAAAGCTGGCTTACATTATTAGAAAGTACATTAATGCGGTTATTACGGATGTAGAAAAAAACGGCAGAGAGAAAAAGTGCTAATATGAGGATAATTACCAGTCCAAACCGAGCAGAACTTTTCTTAGTATTGATGGTCATGCGTTAAAGTGAGTCGTAAAAATGCAAGTAGATTTCAAAAACTATACCTTTTAATAAGCAAAGCTCCGAGTTGATTGCAAATATAGACTAACACCAAGAAACAAACGACTTAACCAACTAAAAACCTACAACTTACGGGTTTAAGCGACTTCTAAATCTTCCTCATCCTTTTCTTCATGCTCTACTTCGTCTTTTTCAATGCGTAGATTTTTGATGATATGTTGTTGCCTATCGGGGGTATTTTTACCCATATAATATTCCAATAAGCTCTTAATAGTTTGTTCCTTTAGAATTACAGGATCTAATCGAATATCTTTTCCAATAAATAAGCCAAATTCATCAGGAGAAATCTCTCCCAGACCTTTAAATCTGGTTATTTCTGGTTTTCCACCTAACTTTGAAATAGCATTCCTACGTTCTTCGTCACTATAACAATAAATTGTCTCCTTTTTATTTCTTACTCTAAAAAGAGGTGTTTGTAGAATATAAACATGACCAGCCTTTACCAAATCTGGAAAAAACTGCAAAAAGAAAGTCATCATCAACAAGCGAATGTGCATTCCATCTACATCGGCATCGGTAGCAATTACAATATTGTTATAATGCAAGCCTTCCAAGCCATCCTCAATGTTTAAAGCATGCTGTAAAAGGTTAAATTCCTCATTTTCATAAACCACTTTTTTAGTTAATTCATAGCAATTTAATGGCTTACCTTTCAAACTAAACACTGCTTGTGTTTCTACATCTCTCGATTTGGTGATAGATCCAGAAGCCGAATCTCCCTCGGTAATGAATAAAGTGGTTTCGTACCTACGTTCGTGAGGCGTATTAAAGTGAGCTTTGCAATCTCTCAGTTTTTTATTGTGTAAGGATGCTTTTTTAGCCCTATCATTCGCTAGTTTTTTGATACCAGCAATATCTTTACGTTCCCGCTCCGATTGTTTAATTCGAGACTCAATGGCATCAGCAACCTCTTTATGTTTATGCAAGTAATCGTCTAATTCCTTTTTCAAGAAATCGTTTACAAAACCACGAACAGTTTGCCCTTCTGGAGCTATCCTTTCAGAACCCAGTTTAGTTTTAGTTTGCGATTCGAAAACTGGCTCTTGCACCCTAATGGCAACAGCAGCAATAATTGATGCTCTAATATCCGAAGCATCGTAATCCTTATTGTAATACTCTCTAATGGTTTTCACTACCGCTTCACGAAATGCAGCTTGGTGCGTACCACCCTGAGTAGTGTACTGTCCATTCACAAAAGAGTGGTAATCTTCTCCGTATTGCTGACCATGCGTCATGGCAACTTCAATATCATGCCCTTTTAAGTGAATTATAGGATATCTGATTTCTTCAGGCTTATTCTGCTTCGAAAGCAAATCGTATAAACCTCTTTCTGAGAAATATTTTTGGTTATTGAAATTAATAGTTAAGCCTGTATTTAGGAAGACGTAGTTCCAAATCATGCTTTCTACAAAATCTGAAATATAATGGTAGTTCCTAAAAATCGTTTCGTCTGGAAAAAAAGTAATAGCAGTTCCGTTTCGCTGTGTAGTGTCAATCTCTGGATGTTCCAAAGTCACCAAACCTTTACTAAATTCAACCTTTTTGGTTTTACCATCACGATAACTTTGCACCACAAAAATAGAAGAAAGTGCGTTCACGGCTTTGGTACCCACTCCGTTCATCCCTACCGATTTTTGGAAAGCATTGCTATCGTATTTACCTCCTGTGTTCATTTTAGAAACGCAGTCGATAACCTTACCCAAAGGAATACCACGTCCATAATCTCTGATGATTACTTTATGCTCGTGCAAACTGATATCGATAGTTTTACCGGCACCCATCATAAACTCATCAATAGAGTTGTCCATGATTTCTTTCAACAACACATAAATACCATCGTCTTGCGCCGAACCATCACCTAATTTACCAATATACATACCTGGACGGCGACGAATATGCTCTTGCCAATCTAAGGATTTAATACTGTCTTCATTGTAAATAGGTTCTGCCATAACGCTCCTTTTTATTTTAGGCACTAATTTGGGATAAATCAGCCTTACAAATTTAATCAATTTTAGGGGCTTTTTTAGGCTAAATTTCCACATTTAAACAATTACAAACGCTATTCTGTATTTTTTTAATGATGAAATTGGTGAGCAGCTTTTTATTAGTAAATTGTGTTCGGATTTTCTATCGTCATTGCGAGGTACGAAGCAATGACGTAATGCATAGACAACCCCAAACCAACAAACTAAACTATTTAGATGAATCCTGAAAAGAAGCAACTTTCCCTCTTCGACCTATCCATGATTGTAGTAAGCCTTGTAATAGGCATGGGAATTTTTAGAACTCCAGTTAATGTAGCTGCCAAAGCTCAAATTCCCGAATTATTTTTTTTAGCATGGATAGTTGGTGGCTTTGTAGCGCTATGTGGTGCTCTAACCTATGCGGAAATTGGATCTCGATATCCAGTAACTGGTGGCTACTACAAAATCTTCTCTGTTTGCTATCATCCGTCTATCGCCTTTGCCATTAACTGCATTATTGTAGTTAGTAATGCGGCTTCAGTTGCTGGTGTTTCTTTAATTGGCGCCGAATATCTGAACAAAGCACTATTTCCGGTAGAAATGCAGACTAATGACTACCGAATTCTCATTGGTTTGGTGAGCATCATCATTTTTTACACCATTAATCTATTGGGTTTAAGAACAAGCTCCAGAACACAAAATATCCTAACCATCATTAAATTGGTTATGGTAATCACTTTAATTTGTGCCGTGTTCTTCGGCGGACAAACAACACAATTACCTTCAGTTTTTAGCACAACAAATGGCTTACCTGCCACTTGGAGCGATTATGGAAAAGCACTCGGTATTTGTTTAATCGCCGTTTCTTTTAGCTTTGGCGGTTATCAGCAAACCATAAATTTCGGTGGCGAAGCGAAAGAAGCTAAAACTGTTATTCCTCGCTCCATTTTAGTTGGCTTGGGAATTATCATTACGTTGTACATGGCCATTAACTATGCTTACGTAAAAGTTATCGGTTTCGAACAACTGAAATCTGCACAAAGTATTGCTGCAATTTTAGCAGGACAAATATTTGGTCCAACAGGATTTACCATACTATCAGTACTGATATTTCTTTCTGTGCTGGGCTATGTAAATGTAAACTTATTGAGCAATCCAAGAGCCATGTATGCCATGGGCGAAGAAGGAGCGCTACCTAAAGTATTTACCAAGAAAACAAAGAAAAATGATGTGATGGTGGTGAGCTTAACTATTTTCACTATTCTCTCTATCATTACTTTGTTTTATGCCCAAACCTTCGACAAGATTTTAAACTATACCATTTTTATGGATGGTGCAGGAATGATTTTTTCTGCTGCAACCATCTTCTACCTACGCAAGAAAACAGCACATTTAGACAAAGACACTATCTATACCATGAGGCTGTATCCACTAATGCCGATTATTTTCATCGCCGCATATCTGTTTGTGGCCATCAGTATTTACAATGATGACTCTGAAGCTGCCTTAAATGGAATTTACATTTTCTTAGGTTTTGTCGCCATTTACTTCATCCAAAGATTTTTTAACAAGAAAAAAGTAGCGCAGTAAGAAATGTTGCTTTGGTCTTTTAACTTTAGACTTTTAACTTAAATGGATATTTCTTACATTCTTAATGAACTTGGTGAAGAACGAGAGCAATACTTTAATGCTATTGCACCACCAATTATTCAAACTAGTAATTTTAAGTTCAATACTGTTGATGATTTTCGGAATGCTTTAGCTGATGAATTTCAGGGAAATTTGTATTCTCGTGGTTTTAACCCAACAGTTGATATTTTAAGAAAGAAGTTAGCAGCACTTGATGGTGCCGAAGATGCATTAGTTTTTGGAAGCGGCATTGCGGCCGTAACCATCCCTGTGTTAGCGTTGCTAAAAGCTGGAGATGAAGTGATTTGTGTAGAAAATCCGTACAGCTGGACTATAAAATTATTTAAAGATTTCTTACCGAAATTTGGTGTTACCACAACTTTTGTAGATGGTAGTGATACCTCGGCTATTGAAAGTGCAATTACATCTCAAACCAAACTCATTTACTTAGAGTCTCCAAATACATTCAGCTTTGATGTTCAGGATTTAGGAGCGATAGCCAAAATAGCAAAAGCTAAAAACATCATCACTATGATTGACAATAGCTATTGTTCTCCGCTTTACCAACAGCCCATCGCTTACGGAATTGATTTGGTGGCGCAGTCGGCCACAAAATATTTAGCTGGTCATAGCGATGTAGTAGCTGGTGTAATTACGGGCAAGAAAGAACTCATTAAACAAATATTCGAAAAAGAGTATATGACCATCGGAGCTTCTATGGCTCCTCAAAATGCATGGTTATTGCTCAGAAGTTTACGCACACTGCCCATTCGTCTAGAAAAAATCACAGCAAATGCCAGCAAAGTTATTGCGTATTTAGAGCAACACCCAAAAGTTGAAACTGTACTTCATCCTTTTAGCAAAAATAGCAAGCAATTAGACTTAGCTAAAAAACAGATTAAGGCTTGTGGTGGCTTGTTTAGTATTAGGCTTAAAAACCCAAGTTTAGAAAAGATAGAAACTTTTTGCAATAGTCTAAAGCATATTTTAATGGCAGTTTCTTGGGGTGGCTATGAAAGTTTAATCATTCCAGCTTGTGCAGGCATTAGTAAAACTGAATTTGATACTAATAACAAACGTCACACACTAATTAGAATTTATATTGGTTTAGAAGAACCTGATTATATCATTAAAGATTTGGAGCGAGCTCTAACAGAACTATAGTTTAAAATTTTAATTATGAGAATATTCTTTACCGCTCTTTTGGCTACAAGTTTCATCTTATCATTTGCTCAGAAACCACAACTAGATAGCAACTTTATATTTTGGAGTAAACACAGGCATCTTAAAGAAAGTGATTTTGCTATAAAAACTACAAACAAAGGTTCCCATTCTTTTGGCCAATATAGTTTTGATTATAATATAGTTGGGGCTTTTACTTTTGGTTTACCAAAAGACTACAAGAAAAAAATTAGAAATTACTTCATTAAGAGTGCATCTTGGATTGACACTACATCTAACATTGCTTTGTCCCTAAACTATCAGCAGACGTTATTTGATATGTCTGAAATCTATGTAAGAAGGTTTCGTAAAGAAGTTTACCAAAATCGAAAAAAGATAAATTGGGGAAAACTAAAATTGGAGGATATATCTTCTATAGTTATGACAGATTTTGCTAATAGGCGAGCCGTATATGAAATGGAGACCAAATCTGGAAATATTATGACCAAACAGAAAAACTGGGAACGGATTATAAAAAGAGAGCTAGAAGAGTTAACGGAATTTGCCGTAGACTGATATAGTAAGCAAAGTTTGGTCCAAACTTCACATTTGCTTAAGCTCCGAGTCCACCAGCTCTTCCAGATTTGCAATATGGAAACCCTATCTAAGGATTTGTAATCCTTAATAACTTGTTTTTGATTTGGATTAAAAATCCACCGATAATACTTCGCAATTACAAATCGCGAAGAGCCTAAACAACCTAAGTAATGTTCAATCTGCAACGTTGCAGTTTTTCTGCACCAGCTCTGTTAACCAAACCCGATTGAAGTGAAAATACTTTTTGCTGCGTCATTTCGAAGGAGGAACGACTGAGAAATCTGTTAAACAGGAGCATTTTACCCTGAGATTCCCCAATCATTCGAAATGACGGAATAAGAATACAAAAAGATTGTAACGTAAAGCGGGACTAAAACTGCGATGAAACACTGGCAAACATTTACCAAAAATTATAAAAACTACTGTCAAATAAATTTTAACTACCTTTGTTGCTCGAAGCTGAATTTCTTTAATCATTTAAAGCAACTCGCAAGTTAGTCCTTCCAGCAATGATTGTTCTAGCTTCTTCGAAGATTAACGATGAAAGTCTACAGACGGCATCTTTAATTTTTACTTTTAAATTTTAAATAAAAAATGTTATTTTCAGAATTAAGGCTTATTGAGCCTATATTAAAAGCTGTTGAGTCCGAAGGATATCAAAAGCCCACTCCTATACAGGAAAAAGCTATCCCTAATATCTTAAAACTAAAAGATTTATTAGGTTGTGCACAAACAGGTACTGGTAAAACGGCAGCATTTGCTATTCCAATGCTGCAAATTTTGCACATGAGACACCTGAAAACCAATAAAAAAGCGATCAAGGCTTTGGTTTTAACACCTACCCGTGAACTTGCTATTCAAATACAGGACAGTTTTAATGCCTACGGAAAAAATCTTCCCATAAAAAATTTGGTTATTTTTGGTGGTGTTGGACAGCAACCTCAGGTTGATGCACTTAGAAAAGGTGTAGATATTTTAGTGGCCACACCAGGCAGATTGTTAGATCTAATTAACCAAAGACACGTTAGTCTGAGCGATATCGAAATTTTTGTATTGGACGAAGCCGACCGTATGTTAGATATGGGCTTCATTCACGATGTGAAAAAAATTGTGGGTAAATTGCCTGCAATAAGACAGACATTGTTTTTTTCGGCTACTATGCCTACTGAGATCGAGAAATTGGCTAATACGATTTTAAAAAATCCAGTTACGGTAGAAGTAACACCTGTTTCTTCTACTGCAGAAACTATCACACAATCTGTTTATTTTGTTGACAAACCTGATAAAAGAAATTTATTAAAGCATCTTTTAGATGAGCTTAACATAGATCACACACTAGTATTTACACGTACAAAACACGGTGCAGACCGCATTGCTAAAGATTTAGCAAAAGACGGCATCAAAGCGGCTGCCATACATGGAGATAAATCTCAAGGTGCTAGACAAAGAGCATTAACAGAGTTTAAAGAACGTAAACTTAGAGTTTTGGTAGCTACAGACATCGCTGCCCGTGGTATTGATATTGACGATTTAACTCACGTTTTCAACTACGACTTACCTAACATTCCAGAAACTTACGTACATCGAATTGGTAGAACAGGTAGAGCAGGTGCAAATGGAAATGCAATTTCTTTTGTAGATGCCGAAGAAAACGAATACTTAATTGACATTCACAAACTGATTAAACGTACCATTCCAATTGTAGAGGAACATCCCTACCCTTTAAGTTGGAAAAGTATGTTGGCCAGCAAAGAAGTTGTACGCAAACCGCAGAAAGATTCAAAAGGAAATGCGGCAAGCAATAAGAAAAAGGTTTACAAAGGTGGCAACCGCCGCAAATAAATAAAAAAGTCCCCCGATATAATCGAGGGACTTTTTTTATACTTTTCTTATTTTAATTATTCTTAACCAATGCAGAACCTTCATTACTGGATAAGTTGGATCAAACTCCCACCATTTGCTAGCAAAGTTTGGTGAATTAGGTTTCTTATGATGATTATTTTGGAACAACTCGCCCATTAAAAGAAAATCCCAAGGCAATGAATTTTTACTGTGATCATCATTATCATGATTTGAATAGCCATATTTATGCCCACACCAGTTTACAATAGCACCATGAATTGGTCCCATTAAAAAATGAATTGGTAATAATAAAAACATCCACCATTGTGTAGCAAAAGTTACATAGAACCAGATATAGAATGCAGCACATGCTAATCTCCACAACCAAGAATCACCTATTCTATCGATAATTGGCCATTCTGGATAGTTCCCTCTAAATGCTGGCTCTGGCTCAATTTTATGTAATAGATATGCCAAATACATATTCTTAGTGGCTATCATCATTCCAAAAACGTCCTTAAAAAAATGAGGAGAATGCGGATCTTTCACCGTATCGCTATAAGCGTGATGCATACGATGAAGAATAGCGTAAGCCCTAGGATTTAAAAATGAGGAGCCTTGCGACACTAACAATATAATATAAAAGAATCGCTCCCAAAATGTATTCATCTTAAACATTTTATGCGATGAATAGCGGTGGAGAAAAAAAGTTTGGCTAAACAGTGATAAAAACCAATGCGCCAAAAAGAAATACAAAATGATCATACAAAAATAAAACGAAGTCTATTTCACAATAGTCTTCAAACAAGCTAAAATAGCGCTACTAAGTTAAGAATTATAAACTATCTGCCGAAATCATCTTGAACACGAACAATATCATCCTCATCTGAAGGATTTTCTGCATCGGTATGTTGCCAAATTTCGGCCACTACTCCCCAATCTTCTAAGCCTATTAAACGGTGGCGTTCGCCTTGATCTAATTTAACTTGATCATTTGGATGATAACGCTTCAATTCTCCCTCTTCATCTGTTTCACTAGTTTTGATACCGACTGTTCCCGTAACTACTTGCCAAATTTCTGCTCTACGATGATGATACTGCCAAGAAAGACGAGCATCAGGCGCTACAATTAATATTTTAGGGCTCAGTTTTCCGCCTATCTTTAAGGTGTCTACGTCTAATCCTTCAAAATATGTGTCTGCAAATTGCTGGGCTTGCCCTTCATCTATCACGAAAAAACCACCCCAAGGTCTAGTTTCATCTCTATTTACAACATTAAAACCCTCAAGTTTCAAACGCTGTGCTACGCTATCGAAAATATCTTTTTTCTGTGTTTCCATCAATTTCAAAAATAGCGGTTACAAATTAAAATACACCTTTTTGAGTGATTGTTTTTTCAAAAATATGCTGACAATCAGATTTTACCATTTAAATGTTTCGCCTTACGTTTTCCAATGGCAACAAATAATGCAGATAAAAATGCAAATAGGAAAGTAATAGCAATACAATTTATTAATACCCTACTTATACCAAACTTAGTGATGTTTAGAAATGGATAAGGGTAAAAATCAGCAAAACTACCTCTTATAAGAGCAAAAACAGTGTAAAGCAAAGGATATAGCAACCAAAGCCAAATATTAGACCACCTAAGTTTATGTTTTGGAACAAAATAAATCCAATAAACAAGAAACATTAATGGTACTATCACATGCAATAATTCATTTGCTACAACAGACCAGCCTTGCAACACCCACAGAAACCTTAGTATCACATTATAGATGAGCATTACCACTGTAATGTAAATCGTAATGGCGGTTTTAGTAGATGGCGTAGCAAAAAACCGACCTATTTTTGTTTGAGGAAAACATAAAATAAAAGTGCCACAGAGCGCAATTAGCAAATTACTATCAATAGTAAAATAACTAAAAAATCTGATTAATAATTCTAATGATGATGCTGCACCACTAATCATGTGCAGGTAGAATTGTAGAATTAAGGCAAACCAAACTGTTAGTGTTAAAATAGTTAAGTATGTCTTTTCTAATTTACTTTGAGAGTTTTCCATTGTACTGAAATTAAAAAAAGCCATTCGCTAATAGCAAATGGCTTTATCAAAAATTTAAGCTTGTGCTGTAGGGCCACCGAAACCCATTGGAAAAGGAGTTTCATCTTGTGTTTTTATACGGCCATGAATTGCTTCGAATTTCTCTATATTATCTTGCATAGCATGCATTAAACGTTTAGCATGTTCTGGCGTTAAAATAATTCTAGATTTTACTTTTGCCTTTGGAATACCTGGCATCACCCTAATAAAATCTAAAACAAACTCGGTGTTAGAATGGGTGATGATAGCTAAATTTGAAAAAATCCCCTCGGCAATCTCTTCAGACAATTCTATATTTAATTGATTCTCGTTCTGTTGTTCTTCCATAATAACAAAACTAACTTTTTAAAGGAAAGATTCAAAAAATAAAAAAGCTCCGAAGTAAACTCCGGAGCTTCTAAAAATTATAAGATGATATTACTAAGCTTCTATTTCTTCTTGTTTAGATGCTAATAATTTATCGTACTCTTCTTGAGAACCTACAATAATACGCTCGTAACCACGTACACCAGTACCTGAAGGAATCAAGTGACCAACAATTACGTTTTCTTTCAAGCCTAACATTCTGTCTTTCTTACCTGCAATTGCAGCTTCGTTCAACACTTTTGTAGTTTCCTGGAATGATGCAGCAGAGATAAACGATTTAGTACCCAATGAAGCACGAGTGATACCTTGCAATACTGAACTAGCAGTAGCTGGATGCGCATCTCTAACTTCAATCTGTTTCAAATCTTGACGTTTTAACTGAGAATTTTCGTCTCTTAATTTACGTAAAGAAAGAATTTGACCTGGTTTTACTGTAGTCGAATCACCTGCCTCAATAACAACCTTTTTATCAAAGATTTCGTCATTTTCGATCATAAAGTCCCAACGATCAACAGAGTCATTTTCTAAGAAACGAGTATCTCCCGGATCTTCGATATGTACTTTCTGCATCATTTGGTGTACAATTACCTCAAAGTGCTTATCGTTAATTTTCACACCTTGTAAACGGTAAACCTCTTGGATACCATTTACTAAGTATTCTTGTACCGCTGCTGGACCTTTAATTGCTAAGATATCCGCTGGAGAGATAGAACCATCTGACAATGGCATACCTGCTTTCACGAAGTCATTATCTTGTACCAAGATGTGCTTAGACAATGGAACAAGGTATTTTTTAACCTCGCCATCTCTAGACTCGATAGTAATCTCACGGTTACCACGTTTGATACCACCTAAAGTTACCACACCATCAATCTCGGTAACAACCGCTGGATTTGAAGGGTTACGAGCCTCGAATAACTCAGTTACACGAGGTAAACCACCTGTAATATCTCGGGTTTTACCAGTAGCACGAGGGATTTTAACTAACACTTGTCCAGTTTGTACAGCATCGTTGTCATCAACAGCAATGTGAGCACCTACTGGAATATTGTAAGTTCTGATTACTTCGCCTTTTTTATCCAATACCTTGATAGAAGGGTTTTTGGTTTTATCACGAGTATCAATAATTACTTTCTCACGGTGACCAGTTTGCTCATCAGATTCTTCACGGAAAGTTACACCTTCGATAATAGCATCGAATTCGATTTTACCGCCAAATTCTGAAATGATAACCGCGTTATATGGATCCCAAGATACAATCTTATCGCCTTTAGCAACTTTATCACCTTCTTTAACATATAAGAATGCACCGTAAGGGATATTGTTGTTAACGATTACTTTGTTAGTTCCTGGCTCAACAATTCTGAACTCACCAGAACGACCTAAAACGATTTCAATTACACCGTCTTCAGTAGTAGTTTGTACAGTACGTAAGTTTTCGAACTCAATTATACCATCAAACTTAGCATTGATTTGTGATTCGTTGGCAATGTTAGATGCCGTACCACCCACGTGGAAGGTACGAAGTGTTAACTGTGTACCAGGCTCACCGATTGACTGTGCTGCAATTACACCAACAGCCTCACCTCTTTGAACACGTTTACCTGATGCCAAGTTACGTCCGTAACATAAAGCACATACGCCACGCTTATTCTCACAAGTTAATACCGAACGAATTTCGATACCTTCTAATGGAGATTCATCAATTGTTTTGGCAATTTCTTCGTTAATATCTTCGCCAGCACCTACTAGTAATTTACCGTCTAATGGGTTAAATACATCGTGAAGTGAAATACGACCTAAAATTCTGTCATATAATGGCTCAATAATATCTTCTTGATCTTTCAATGCTGTAGTGTACATACCTCTTAAAGTACCACAATCTACCGCATTAACAATCATATCTTGCGCTACGTCATGCAAACGACGAGTTAAATAACCCGCATCGGCAGTTTTTAACGCCGTATCCGCCAAACCTTTACGAGCACCGTGGGTAGAGATAAAGTACTCTAATACCGACAGACCTTCTTTAAAGTTTGATAAGATCGGGTTCTCAATAATCTCACCACCTGAACCTGATTTCTGAGGCTTAGCCATCAAACCACGCATACCGCATAGCTGACGAATCTGCTCTTTCGAACCACGGGCTCCAGAGTCCAACATCATATATACTGAGTTGAAACCTTGATTATCGCTCGATAACTGATTCATCACGAATGATGTTAATCTGTTATTGATACGAGTCCAGATATCGATAATTTGGTTGTAACGCTCGTTGTTGGTAATGAAACCCATGTTATAGTTGTTTCTTACCTCTTCAACTTCGTTAGCAGCCTGCTCTAATAAAGTATGTTTCTCTACTGGAATGTTAACATCCTGTAAATTAAATGATAAACCACCTTGGAAAGCCATACGGAAACCAAGCTCTTTGATATCATCTAAGAACCTTGCAGAGCGAGCCATACCAGTCATTTTTACTACTTCACCAATAATATCCCTTAAAGATTTCTTAGTTAATAGTTCGTTGATATAACCTACTTCCTCTGGCACCATTTGGTTAAATAAAACACGACCAACTGTAGTTTCAATTAACTTGTTTACAATTGTTCCGTCGCCTTCTTTAACGTTAGCTTTAACTTTAATCCAAGCGTGTAAATCTACTCTCTTCTCATTGTAGGCAATAATTACCTCCTCCGCAGAGTAAAAATTCATATCCTGACCTCTAACTACTCTCGTATCATCAGTTCTACGGCCTTTAGTAATGTAATAAAGACCCAAAACCATATCCTGAGAAGGTACTGTAATTGGTGTACCGTTGGCAGGGTTAAGAATATTGTGAGCTGCCAACATCAATACTTGGGCTTCCAAAATTGCAGCATTACCTAACGGTAAGTGGACTGCCATCTGGTCACCATCAAAATCGGCGTTGAAAGCCGTACACACTAATGGGTGTAATTGGATAGCTTTACCTTCTACTAATTTAGGTTGGAAAGACTGAATACCTAACCTGTGTAACGTAGGTGCACGGTTTAGTAATACAGGGTGTCCTTTTAATACGTTTTCTAGAATATCCCAAACTAATGGGTCTTTTCTATCAACAATTTTCTTAGCTGATTTTACTGTTTTTACAACACCACGCTCAATCATCTTACGAATAATGAATGGTTTGTAAAGCTCAGCAGCCATATCTTTTGGTAAACCGCATTCGTGTAATTTAAGGTTAGGACCTACAACAATTACCGAACGAGCAGAATAATCCACACGTTTACCTAATAAGTTTTGACGGAAACGACCTTGTTTACCTTTCAAGATATCTGAAAGTGATTTCAAGGCACGGTTACCTTCAGTTTTAACAGCATTTACTTTACGTGAATTATCGAATAACGAATCTACAGCTTCCTGCAACATACGTTTCTCGTTACGTAAAATAACCTCTGGTGCTTTAATCTCGATCAAACGTTTTAAACGGTTGTTACGGATAATCACACGACGATATAAATCGTTCAAATCTGAAGTAGCAAAACGACCACCTTCCAATGGAACTAAGGGACGCAATTCTGGCGGAATAACTGGAACAATCTTAATGATCATCCACTCTGGGTTATTCTCAATATTTGCTCTTGAACCACGGAAAGCTTCTACAACCTGAAGACGTTTTAAAGCTTCATTTTTACGTTGTTGAGAAGTTTCGTTAGCCGCTTGGTGACGTAAATTGTATGATAAGCTATCTAAGTCAATACGTTTCAATAAATCTTCTAACGCCTCTGCCCCCATTTTGGCCACAAATTTATTAGGATCTTTATCGTCTAAATATTGATTTTCTTTAGGTAATTTATCTAAAATATCAAGATACTCTTCTTCTGTCAAGAAATCCATGAATTGGATACCTTGATCTGCCATTAAACCAGCTTGAATTACTACATAACGCTCGTAGTAAATAATCAAATCTAATTTTTTGGTTGGCAAACCTAAAAGATAACCGATTTTGTTAGGTAAAGAACGGAAATACCAGATGTGCGCAACAGGAACCACCAAGTTGATGTGTCCCATACGCTCTCTACGTACTTTCTTTTCAGTTACTTCAACACCACAACGGTCACAAACAATACCTTTATAACGGATACGTTTGTATTTACCGCAATGACATTCGTAATCTTTTACCGGACCGAAAATACGCTCGCAGAACAAACCATCACGTTCAGGCTTGTAAGTACGATAGTTAATCGTTTCAGGCTTTAAAACTTCACCACTCGAACGCTCCAAAATGTTTTCTGGAGAAGCCAAACTAATGGTGATCGAAGTGAAGTTACTTTTTAATTTATTATCCTTTTTGTAAGACATATTCTTTCTTTAAAGTTGTGAGTTACGAGTTGCGAGTTATGGGTCAGGTTTTATAACCTATAACCCGTAACCCGTAACAAATAACTAGTCTAACGTAATATCTAAACCTAAACCGCGTAACTCATGTACCAATACGTTGAACGATTCTGGTACACCTGGAGTTGGTAGGTTTTCGCCTTTAACAATAGCTTCGTAAGTTTTAGCTCTTCCAATAACATCATCAGACTTCACAGTCAAGATTTCTTGAAGGATATTAGCAGCACCAAATGCCTCTAATGCCCAAACCTCCATCTCACCAAAACGCTGACCACCGAATTGAGCTTTACCACCCAATGGTTGTTGTGTAATCAATGAGTATGGTCCGATAGAACGAGCATGCATCTTATCATCAACCATGTGACCTAATTTCAGCATATAGATAATACCTACTGTAGTTGGTTGATCAAATTTGTCGCCTGTTAAACCATTGTTTAGGTAAGTTCTACCAGAAGCTGGCAAACCTGCTTTAGCAATCCAGTCTTCAACTTCATCAGACTTAGCACCGTCAAAAATTGGAGTAGCGAATTTCACGCCCAATTCTTTACCAGCCCAAGCTAATACGGTTTCGTAGATCTGACCTAAGTTCATACGTGAAGGTACACCTAGTGGGTTCAACACGATATCAACTGGAGTTCCGTCGTCTAAGAAAGGCATATCTTCATCACGTACAATACGGGCAACAATACCCTTATTACCGTGACGACCAGCCATCTTATCACCTACTTTTAATTTACGTTTTTTAGCTACATAAACTTTAGCCATCTGAACAATTCCTGATGGAAGCTCATCTCCAACACTAATGGCAAATTTATCACGTTTGTAAGCACCTAGTTCTTCGTTTACACGGATACCATAGTTGTGCAACAACATTTTAATTTGCTCATTTTTGTCTTCGTCAGTAGTCCATTTGTATGGATTAATGTGAGCGTATTCTAAATCAGCTAATATTTTTTGAGTAAACTTAGCACCTTTAGCAATTAAAAGTTCTTTGTAAACATTGAATACACCTTGAGATGTTTTACCATTTACAACTTGGAACAATTTATCTACTAATTCATTTTTAAGGTTCTCAGTAGCGATATTATATTTCTTGTCTAATTTCTCAATTGCTGATTTTTCTTCAGCTTTTGTAGTTTTCTTAGCTCTAGAGAATAATTTAGTATCGATAACCACACCTTTAATTGATGGTGGAGTTTTCAAAGAAGCATCTTTCACGTCGCCAGCCTTGTCACCAAAGATAGCACGAAGTAATTTCTCTTCTGGTGAAGGATCAGACTCTCCTTTTGGTGTAATTTTACCAATCAAGATATCGCCTTCTTTAACTTCAGCACCAACACGGATGATACCGTTTTCATCTAAATCTTTAGTAGCTTCCTCAGAAACGTTAGGAATATCTGGAGTTAACTCCTCTTCACCACGTTTTGTATCACGTACTTCTAGTTCAAACTCTTCGATGTGTAATGAAGTAAAGATATCTTCTCTAACAATACGCTCGTTAATTACGATCGCATCCTCAAAGTTGTATCCTTGCCAAGGCATGAAAGCTACTTTTAAGTTTCTTCCTAATGCCAACTCACCATCTTCAGTTGCATAACCTTCGCAAAGCACTTGTCCTTTAGTCACTTTTTGACCTTTCTTAACGATTGGTTTCAAGTTGATACAAGTATTTTGGTTGGTTTTTTTGAATTTAGTTAATCTATAAGCTTTGCTATCTCCTTCAAAAGAAACTAAACGATCGTCATCATTTCTTTCATATTTGATTACAATTTGATTTGCATCTACATACTCAACAACACCGTTTCCTTCTGCATTGATCAAGGTTCTTGAGTCACGAGCAACGCGACCTTCCAGACCTGTACCAACAATTGGAGCCTCAGGACGTAACAATGGTACGGCCTGACGTTGCATGTTTGATCCCATCAACGCCCTGTTCGCATCATCATGTTCTAAGAACGGAATTAACGAAGCGGCAATTGAAGTAATCTGGTTTGGTGCAATATCCATCAAGTCTAATTTCTCAGGCTCGATAATCGGGAAGTCACCCTCGTAACGTGCTTTTACACGTGGCGTAGAGAAGTTACCTTTATCATCGTACTGCGCATTCGCCTGAGCAATAGTTTTACCATCTTCATCTTCTGCAGATAGGTAAATCACATCTTCGTTCATAGCTACTTTACCATCAACAACCTTTTTGTAAGGAGTTTCGATAAAACCTAAGCTATTGATTTTAGCGTGTACACAAAGTGAAGAAATCAAACCAATGTTTGGACCCTCTGGAGTTTCGATAGTACACAAACGACCGTAGTGCGTGTAGTGAACGTCACGAACCTCGAAACCAGCACGCTCACGAGATAGACCACCTGGACCTAAAGCTGAAAGACGACGCTTGTGCGTAATCTCTGCCAAAGGATTGGTTTGATCCATGAACTGTGAAAGTTGGTTGGTTCCAAAGAAAGAGTTGATAACAGATGATAATGTACGAGCATTGATCAAATCTGTTGGTGTAAACACCTCGTTATCGCGAATGTTCATACGCTCACGGATAGTTCTGGCCATACGAGCTAAACCTACACCGAATTGTGCGTACAATTGCTCACCTACCGTACGTACACGACGGTTTGATAAGTGATCGATATCATCCACCTCTTCTTTAGAGTTGATTAACTTGATCA
>RCUH01000111.1_pt1 | contig 134254 bp, 114 predicted proteins | sample 2166191 | NCBI WGS metagenome assembly RCUH01 (sample SAMN09932848, study PRJNA488358) | compost metagenome | feature: garden; material: soil; isolation source: compost soil in an enriched community after 214 h of incubation | place: Germany: Experimental Botanical Garden Goettingen | collected...
ATCTGGATGAGGAGTCACAACTTGCCGCTTATACCGTAAATCAATATGCTGGACTATTTCCTTCGCACGGCAACTGGTCATTTGGCACTTTCGGCATAGACGGAAACACAGACAATATGGCTATTCCTACACTCGATAACAAGTTTATTCCGGGCCAATGGCGCGTAGGATCGAATGGCGGTGACTGGGATTTTTCAAGTATTTATCAGATGAATTATTTTATAAATACGGTTGTGCCCAAATGGAAAGAAAATCGTATTCTCGGAAATTCAAGTAACATTGCACATTATATTGGTGAAGCGTATTTTTTACGGGCCTACGTTTACTTTGGGAAATTGCAGGTCTTAGGTGATTTCCCAATTATTCGCAATGTGATGTCGGATAAGGACAAGAATATTTTGGTAGAAGCAAGTAAGCGTTCGCCAAGAAATGAAGTCGCTCGTTTTATTCTTTCTGACTTGGATTCGGCTATTACCTTGCTGAACCAAAGTTCGCCTGATGGCAAGAAACAGCGGATCTCAAAAAATGTCGCGCAACTTTTCAAATCCCGAGTGGCTTTGTATGAGGGTACATGGCTCAAATACTTCAGCGGAACAGCATTCGTCCCTAAAGGACCAAACTGGCCGGGTGCTGCAAAATCATACAATAGCAATTATGCATTCCCGACTGGAAGTATTACCGGAGAGATCGACTACTTTTTAACGCAGGCCATGGAATCGGCTTCTGCTGTTGCTGACAATATTCAACTGGAAAATAATACCGGAATTATAGAATCTGCCAACAACGAGAATCCTTACTTCAGCATGTTCGGCGCAGTAGATATGTCGGCTTATGGTGAAGTACTGCTGTGGCGTCAATATAATCAAAGCCTGGTGACACATAATGTGCCTGTGTATGCACAACGTGGAAATTATGCGGTTGGTTTGACACGCGGTCTTGTCGAAAGCTTTCTGATGTCCAATGGACTGCCTATTTACGCTTCGGGCAGCGGTTATGCCGGCGATGATTACATCGCAGATGTTCGGAAAAATCGCGATGGTCGTTTACAATTGTTTTTAAAAGAACCTGGCCAAAAGAATGTATTGGTCAATATTGGACAAGGTACGCATTACACACTCATAGAGCCCACCCCGACTGTATACGATACCGATTGGGAACGACGTTACACAACAGGTTATACAATTCGTAAAGGCATTTCATACGACGGCTTACAAACGCTCAACGGTCAGGGATTTACGGGTAGCATTACCTTCCGAGCCACCGAGGCCTACCTCAATTATATGGAGGCCTGTTATGAAAAGAATCAAAATTTAGATACGAAGGCACAGGCCTATTGGCGCGCACTGCGTACGCGGGCTAAGGTCGATCCTGATTTCAATGCGACCATTGCGGCAACGCAAATGGATAAAGAAAAGAAAGACTGGGGCGCGTATTCTGCAGGACAGTTTATATCACCAACATTGTACAATATACGTCGCGAACGCAGAAGCGAACTTATGGCGGAAGGTCTGCGTTGGATGGATCTCAAGCGTTGGCGGGCAATGGATCAGCTGATTACAACAGCAGACCATTTTGAAGGTTTTAAACTTTGGGGACCGATGAAAGATTGGTATAAACCCGAACAGCTGATTTATGGTGCTACCAATGATAAATCTGTCGTTTCGGATCCCGCACGCAGTGAATACCTTAGACCATTGGAGATCCGAAGCAATGCCCTGTCTTATACCGGTGTAAAATTTTCCATGGCACATTACCTCGCACCCATTGCCATAGAGCATTTCCAGTTGGCTTCGGATGATGGTACAGCAGAAAATTCTGTTATTTATCAGAATCCGGGATGGTCACTGATCAGTGGAACTGCCCCAACTGGCTTGTAGAAATATAAAAAGGGATATGTGTCATCTCATTATTACACAAATACGAATATATCCCTCTTTTTGACTCAATATCCCCCTTGAATACGTAGGAAAAGGGGGATATTTTTGTTTACTGATCATCACGAGCAGTTAGCTCAAAGAAACTTAAACTAAATCATGAAAAAACTTTTATCTGTCTGTCTTAGTTTGCTGTCAAGTTGTTTTATCGCCTATAGTCAACAGCCCATCCCACCGCAGTATAAATTGGTCTGGTCGGATGAATTTGATTATAATGGTGCGCCCGACACAACTAAATGGAGTTTCGAAGAAGGTTTCAAGCGTAACCGGGAGGAACAATGGTATCAAAAGGAAAATGCTTCCTGTCATAATGGGCTGTTGGTTATTGAAGCAAAAAAAGAACAACGTAATCATCTGGGTTTTATTCAGGGGAGTCATGATTGGATTGCCGGCCGTAAAAAGATAACCTATACTTCGGCTTCGATAAATACTTTGGGAAAGCAGAGCTGGAAATACGGGATTTTTGAAATCCGGGCACGTATCCCAGTTGGTGAGGGCCTTTGGCCTGCATTCTGGACGTTAGGCACCACCAAAGAATGGCCATCAAATGGTGAAATAGATATCATGGAATATTATAGGGGCAATATATTGGCTAATATCGCAACTGGTACTGACCAACGCTGGAAAGCACATTGGTTTGGTAAGACGAAAGCAGTCAAAGATCTTGGCGGAAAGGCTTGGGCAGATCAGTTCCATACTTGGCGAATGATTTGGGATGAAGACGCTATTACGCTTTATGTGGACGATATGGAAATGCTTCACATTCCTTTGGATCAATTGGTCAATCGGGATGGTACAGGATTCAATCCGTTTACCCAACCGCATTATCTCCTGTTAAATTTGGCCCTCGGCGGTATCAATGGTGGTAAAATAGATCCCAGCTTACTTCCTGCAAAATATGAAATTGATTATGTACGAGTCTATCAAAAAAGGGAACATCCTGAGATGAATAGTTTTACGCCAGGGGAAATATGGAAAGACCAATCCGGTCATGTGATCAATGCCCATGGTGGCGGCGTACTTCATCAAAATGGAAAATATTATTGGTATGGTGAGAAACGTGGCGGAACAACATCACAGGGTGTCAACGTGTACTCATCCAATGATTTGTATAACTGGAAGTTTGAAGGATTGGCTCTCACACCTAGCGTAGATTCGACAAGCGATATTGCTTGGGGCTGTATTATGGAGCGACCAAAGGTTATCTATCACGAGCAGCTGAAGAAATACGTCATGTGGTTCCATCTCGAGTTGAAAGGGCAGGGCTATGCAGCAGCCAAGGCCGCTGTCGCTATCAGTGACTCTCCACTTGGGCCTTTTCAGTTTGTCCATAGCTTCCGACCCAATAACAATATGTCACGCGATATGGGCCTATTTGTTGATACAGATGGCAAGGCTTACCAAATCTATTCATCTGATGAAAATTATGCTTTACGAATGGTTCAATTAACAGATGATTACCTGCATGTAACAGCGAAAGATTCCTTACTCTTTCGGAATCATCGGGAAGCCCCAGCTTTATTCAAGCATAAAGATAAGTATTATCTGATCACCAGCGGATGCACTGGCTGGGATCCAAATCGTGCAGAGCTTCATGTGGCTACAGATCTTTTTGGCCCTTGGAAATCTCTTGGGGATCCAATGCAAGGACCAAATTCGGCTTTGACTTATGGTGGCCAATCGACATTTATCCTTCCTGTCGCAGGAAAAAAGGATTCCTTTATCTTTATGGCCGACCGCTGGAATCCCAAAGATCTTATGGATAGCAGATATATCTGGCTTCCGGTTGATCTCCAGAATGAAAAAGTACAGATAAATTGGAAGGATCAGTGGGATTTAAGTGTATTTCATTAGGTAGGCCGTACAGGGGGTACTTTAGCTAGATGCAGCTAAACAAATCACTCCTTTTTGAATTGATTTACTAATCGATAAATAATAAAACATGCAATTTGTGAATAAATTAGTACTTATTCTACTCTATAGTTTTGTATTCATTTTTGGACATGCGCAGTCCAGTGTTACCTTGACACATGGGCCGCGTAAGATGCAACAGCAAGATACTGTTGTCCGAAAAGGAATCCCTTGGTTGGATGAAACGATTACTGAAGAAAATCGATTGCCCATGCATACCGATTTTGTGACCTTCCCCAATACGTCTCAGATCATCAACAGCGATTGGCGTGAATCTTCTGCTTATTTAAGTTTGAATGGTTCCTGGAAATTTAAGTGGGCAGATAGTCCTTCAAAATTGCCAGCCAACTTTGAATCGCTAACGTATGACGATCGTTATTGGGATAATTTTCAGGTGCCTGCAAACTGGGAACTCCATGGATACGGTTTTCCAATGTATACTACCTCAGGTTTTGAATTCACTTATTTGATCGGAAAACCAAATCCACCAATTGTACCGATGGACTTTAACCCCACGGCTGTGTACCGCCGTGAGGTAGTTATTCCCGAGAATTGGCAAGGAAAGCCCGTAATTCTCCATATTGGTGCAGCGAAATCGAATCTATCTGTTTGGGTAAATGGCCAATATGTCGGGTATGGGGAGGATAGCAAATTACCTTCAGAGTTTGACGTAACAACGTATTTGAGAAAAGGAAAAAATCTAATTACAATGCGCGTCATGCGTTGGGGTGTCGCAAATTATTTGGAGGATCAAGATATGTGGCGCCTCAGTGGAATCACGCGAGACTGTTATTTGCTGGTGCGGCAACCGATATATCTGCGCGATATTCAATTGTCCCCGAACCTCAACGATTCTTTTGATGAAGGACAGTTAAATACTAAGCTGATTTTTAACCAGAGCAGTCAGGCGGATCTAAAGGCAGAGGTTGCACTACATAGAAATGGTCGGCTTGTGTCAGTTAAAACTGTCAAAGTCTCGGCACAGGAAATAGATATTGCACAGACCATAGAGCGTCCTGCACTATGGTCGGCCGAAATGCCAAATTTATACCAGGTGACTATTAAACTTATAGACAACGAGGGCAAACTCAGCGAGGTCGTTCCCCAGCAAGTGGGCTTCCGTAGGATTGAGATCAAAGAAGGTCAGTTGCTCGTTAATGGGCAGCCTATACTTGTCAAGGGAATAAACCGGCACGAAACAGATCCTGTAACAGGGCATGTGATCTCCAAAGAAAATATGTTGCGTGATGTACAGCTCATGAAAAAATTCAATATCAATGCTGTCCGCACCAGCCACTATCCCAATGCAGAATATTGGTTGCAACTCTGTGATCAATATGGACTGTATGTGATTGATGAGGCTAATATTGAATCACATGGCATGGGCTATGATCTGTCATATACGATGGCCAATAGGCCCACTTGGGAAAAGGCTCATGTTGCCCGTGTTGAACGTCTTATTCAGCGCGATCGCAATCATCCCAGCGTAATTATTTGGAGTATGGGCAACGAAGCTGGAAATGGCTACAATTTCTATCGGGCCTACCTCCGGATGAAAGAGCTCGATCAAAGTCGGCCTGTACAATACGAAAGGGCTGTGAATAATTATGGCGAATTACGATTTGACTGGAATACAGATTTGATTGTACCCATGTATGCAAGTCCATCTGCGATGAAAAATTATGCAGCGCGTAACCCTAAGCCTCAAAGGCCCTTTATTCAATGTGAGTATGCACATGCCATGGGAAATTCATTGGGAAATTTTAAAGACTATTGGGACATCATTCGGGCAAATAAAGGAATATTCCAAGGCGGATATATCTGGGATTTTGTGGACCAATGTTTTATTAAAGTCAATGCTAAAGGGGATACTGTTTATACCTATGGCGGAGACTATGAACCTAGAGAAGCCATAACAGACTGGAATTATGCTTCCAAAGGAATTTTTTATGCCAATAGGACACCATATCCGCATGCTTGGGAAATGAAGAAAGTATATCAAGATATCCATAGCAGCCTATTGAACGAGAAAAAGATACAGATTTACAATGAACGATTTTTTACTGGACTTGAAAATGTTGAACTTCAGTGGGAGCTTATTGTTGACGGAAAAAAAGTCCAATCTGGTTTAATCAAACACCTGAATGTATTGCCCCAACAATCTGATGTGCTGTCTATCCCTTTTAAAACAGATGTACGGGGGGAAAAATTTCTGAATCTGACTTATCGATTGAAGAAAGCCGAACCCTTACTTCCTATGGGACATATTATTGCAACCGAACAGTTGTCTTTAGGCGGTGTTTTTCAACCCCAGACAACCATTGTGGCTCAGGGGAAAATCAAGACTGAGCGAAAAGATGGAAATCTGATTATCTCGGCAAAGCAGCTGCAGATGGAGTTCGACCTTAAATCAGGATGGCTGACCAAATATCATTATAAAGGGCGGGTTTTTATGGATGAACATGCCCTATTTAAGACCAATTATTGGCGTGCGCCTAATGATAACGATTTCGGTACAAATACACCTGAAAAACTGAAACCTTGGAAACAGGTCACGGATTCGATTGAATTGATTGAAATTAAATCCGCATTAATTGATAGCCTAGCCTATGTATATGCAACCTACAAGATGCCTCAGGTATATGGACAGTTAGAAATGAAATACTGCATTAATCAACGGGGTGAAATGCGCATTTCCCAATCCTTCACTGCTGACACCACAAAAAAAGTTGCGGTTCTGCCACGCTTCGGTATGCAATGGATCATGCCCTCTGGCTTTGAGGCCATCAGTTACTACGGTAGGGGGCCACAGGAGAACTACATCGACCGTAATTTTGCGTCACAGATCGGAATTTATAAACAGACTGTCGATCAACAGTATTTTCCCTATGTAATGCCACAGGAGACCGGTAACAAGACCGATATCAGATGGATGGAAATAAGAAATAAACATGGTCAGGGATTGTTCTTTACAGCGGATTCTACCTTTAGTATGAGCGCTTTGCATTATTTTGATAAGGATTTGGACGATGGTCCCAAGCGACAACAACGTCATGCAGCTGACCTAGTCAAAAGGAAACAAACGCAAGTTAATATTGACCTCAGACAAATGGGCGTGGGAGGAATCAATAGCTGGGGAGCATGGCCGCTTCATGAATATACATTGCCATACAAAGATTATTCCTTCTCCTTCGTTATAAAACCAGTCGAATAATTATAGCGTCCTGTACAGCAACAAACGACGTAATTGTTGTACAGGGCTTATTTTATTTTTGACAATTCAAACTAAGGCCGATCGACATGGAATTCGTTCTGAAACGCTTTTCGATACTTTTTGACATAGTCGGATGGCGTATGGCCAAACAATTTGCTGAACTGCTGTCTAAAGTAGCGTTGGTCGTAGAAACCTGTTAAATTAGCTACTTCATTAATTTTTGAATCCGTCAATATGAGCATTTCGGCTGCTTTTTTAAGTCTTACCGACCTGATAAATTCATTGATCGATTTACCTGAAATAGTTTTAATTTTTTTATAGAGTGAAGAATGACTCATTCCTGTTTTTTCGGCAAGACTTATTACAGTCAATTCTTCCAACAGGTTCTCTTCAATAATCTCAATGCACCGTTCTATCAATAGCTTGTCTGTGATCGGTATCTTTAGCTCATTGGACTGTAGCGTAATCGCATTAAAGAAAAAGTCCTGCAGGTTCTTTTTGTTCTGCAGCAATGTTTTGACCCGGAGCAACAATATTTCCGAATCAAATGGCTTATGGATATAATCATCGGCACCATATTGAATTCCGGCCAACTTAGTGCTGTCAGAGGTACTTGAGGTAAGTAGGATGATTTGAACATGGTTGAGTGTCGCATTAGATTTTACGGCTTTGCAAAGTGACAATCCATCCATCTCTTCCATGATAATATCACTTATTACCAGATCAGGTTGTTTTTCCTTGATCATATCGAGTGCCTGAACACCATTATGGGCATTATAGACCGTGTATTCTACCTTAAAAATGTCGGTAAGATAGCTGCGGATCGCATCGTCGTCGTCGACCAATAAGACACTGAATTTTTTGCTTGATATAGCTGTCGGGAATAAGGGAACGGTTTCCGTCACTACTTGCGAATCGTATAGCATTTGAATCCCCGACTCATTGTGGAGCGCAACATCTGCCAATGGTTCTTCGGCTGGGGTTTGTTGTGCTAAGATAGGCAAAACGAGGTCGAATGTTGTTCCCGCTGTTGCTGAACTTGTGTAACTTATTGTTCCGGCGTGCATTTCAACAAAAGTTTTGACAAGGTACATCCCAATCCCGAATCCCGTTTGTTTTTTGGGACCATTAAGTGGATCCGAAAAATATTTGTCAAATATCCTATCGCCAAGATGTTCGGGGATACCTTTTCCCGAATCTTTGATCTGAATAGTTAATTCCCGCCCCTGTTGCGATAAGGCAATATGGATAGTGCCACATGAAGGTGTAAATTTAAAGGCATTTGATATGAGATTGCATAAGATGATCTCAATTTTTTCTTTGTCGGCATTGACATAAATCGGATCTGAATTTTCCAGAAACTGATAATCTATATTTTGTAATTTTGCCTGAGCAGCGAAATATAGAAATATTTCTTTTATAAAGCTTTGGCAGTCAAAAATACTGGTTTTGAGCTGTTCGGCACCGTCCTCTGTTTTTCTAAATACAAGCAGTTGGTCTACCAAGCTCAACAGTCTTTTGGCATTTCTATGTACAACCTGAAGGGAAGCGCTGTCCTTGGAATCGTTTTTGGTCTTTAGCAGATCTTTAATCGGATTAATAATTAAGGTCAGTGGTGTTCTAAATTCATGCGATATATTCGTGAAAAATGCGTGCCTCTTCTCATTGAGCTCTCTTTCCTTCTGAATGGTAAATTTTGAAAGCTGTATTTCGTAATTTAAAGCGATTTGCCTTCTCCGATAACGCAGATACCATAGCCCGATATAGACAATAGCCAGCGTGTAAAGCAGGTAGGCCCACCAGCTTCTATACCAAGGCGGAAGAATTTGAATCTCGAGCTTAATCTGTTTATTCGTCCAGTTGCCTTCCGAGTCGGTCGATTGAATATGCAGGATATAAGTGCCTTCATGCAGACCGTTGTAATTTATTGATCGGGTAGACCCTGCATCGTTCCATCCCTTGTCCAATCCTTCCAATAGATACCTGTATTTTATCTTTTGTGGAGAATCAAACTCCAGGGCTGCGAACTCCAACGAAAAAGTGGATTGATTGTAGGGAAGCGTCAATTTGTGAATGCTATGATCTTTTCCAATATCGACCCGGTCGCTCAGGTCGGCAATCTTTTTATTATTAATTTTAAGGCTTGTGATAGCTAAGGCAGGTTCATAAATTTTCAGTTTAATGCTATCGGCGTCAAAGATGTTAAAACCGTTGTTTCCCCCGAAAAGAAGATGGCCGTCTTTGAGCTTAAGAGCTGCCCCATAGGAAAATTCGTTGCTTTGAAGCCCATCTGTTTCCTCGTACCGTACAAATTTTTTAGTGGAAGGATCGAACTTCGAAAGCCCATTAAAGGTGCTTAACCACAATTTTCCAGTTTTATCTTCCAAAATATTAAGTACGGCATTGTTGCTCAATCCTTCATTTGTGGAATAATTTTCGACAATCTTTTTTAAACGGATATCAAATGCCAAGAGTCCCTTTCCTTCTGTTCCCAGCCAAAGTCTGTTATTTTTTCCGAGCTGAATGGCACGAACAGGTTTTCCGATTAAATATCTGGAGGTTTTTTTCGTCTGCTTGTTTAGCTGTATGATCTCATTGTAATTCCCCATCCAGATATTACCTTTCTGATCATCAATCATACAATTGATATCATAGATGTCTTCGCTGAATACTTCAAATTGGTCGCTTGTCGGATTATAGGTATATACTCTTCCATCAGAAAATGTCGCTGCCCAGATCTTTTCATCCTGATCCTTAAAAAGTAACTGTACACTGTTATTTAGAACCCCATTTGGCGTTCTACAAACATAATATTTAAAACCCGAGCCCTTTGTGTAACGCGCAATGCCCCTTTCGGTTGCGATCCACAATTCTCCATTAGTTCCAGTCAAAAGATGGTTTACCGTATTGTCTGGCAATTGCTGTGGCCCTTTTTGAAAAGACTGAACCTGATTGGCCTTGTTATCCCATACATAAAGACCATTGCCTTCGGTACCAATCCAGATCTTGTTATCATATTCAACAAAAGAACGGACAAATTTGTGCGCTAAGTTAAAGCCTGCATAATGTTTCTGCTGTAAATAATTAAATTTATAGCCATTGTTATCAATCGTCTCAATGCCCCCTTTTCCGGTGCCGATCCATATTTTACGCTGGGAGTCTATGTAAACCGTATAAATGGTCTTGCTATTCAGTGAAAATTGAACGGGCTGTAGATCATTTTTGTTTTCTGCTTTTCCATGAGATAGGTTAAGTATAAAAATGCCATTGTTTTGGGTGGCTATCCAAAGTTTGTTTTGTCCTTCCAACGTAAGTGTATTGATCTGACTCGATTTAAGCTCCTGCGGATACAATGTCGACAGCATACCGTCTTTGATTTTCCAAACAAATAGTCCCTCGTAATTACCAATAAAGAGTTCACCACTGTTTGTACTAGCCATACAGGTTGCACTGGTAATGAGCTTTGATACAAGATGCAACTGCTGTGTTTTTTTGTCGAAAGCATATAAACCGCTTCCCTCTATAAAAACCCATACCCGGCCTGTCGCATCAATATGCGTGGCGGATACATGGTAGTATAAGCTGAATAGGTTCGATTTATAATCTTTAAAAGCGATTTGCATGGCATATGCTTCTTTATGACTTTTGTAAAATAGCCCCCAGCCGTTTGTGCCTATATAAATATTATTATCACTATCGATTTGAATGGATTTCGTGTCGGCGTTGAGATGATATGACCGTTTCGATTTTTGGTCTATATAATTTAAACGGGAGAAGGTATCAAAATTTCGGTCGTAGATCCCGATGCCTTGACCGGTTCCTATCCACAATTTTTTATTGAGGTCTTCTGCTATACAATAGATATAATTATGCGGAATGCTATTTTCGTTATTTAGTTGGTTTCTATAGGTTTTTATATCGTAACCGTCGAATCTGTTAAGCCCGTCGAAGGTACCGAACCACATAAAGCCCTGACTATCCTGAAATATAGATTTTACCGAACTATTGGATAAACCTCTATTCATCTCCCTGGGAAATTGTGCTAGGGTCAGCATACTTGAGTGAACAAGGATGAGAACGAATACCAGGATTAAGGCCTGACGAGAATATAGGAGTCTGTTGAAACTAGGCATGTTAGCAGTTTTGTTCGTATGGTATTTCCGATATCAGGTAAAATTATCGATTCATCCTTATCATAGGTTATTATCTTTAAAACGACTTTTTGTGATCGGAAACAGTCAATTTGAAGATTGTATGGCTAAAGATACGATTGTTTTTTAAAATAAGTGTATATTGTACGTTTATTTAAAGAGGCCTGTATGACAGCTAATATTTTTGCTTTATAAAGCAAAAAAATCGGGAAGAAAGTAATGAGTGCTTCCATTAAATAGTGTACAAACCAATTTAAAGCAGCTTTTGTGCTGGTTTATCAAAAAATATTATATATCTAAATATATGCGGATAAATTTAATCTTATGTCTATTGTTTTTAGGACATTTTTCATTTGGACAACAATTGAACAAAGAAACCGTACTTGCTCAGCTAAGTAAGGCAAACCAATACTGGCAGTCTCATCATAAGCCCGAGGTTTGGGCTTTTTGGGATCAGGCAGCTTATCATACCGGAAATATGGAATTCTATAAGATTTCAAAATCAGCGGGCGACTTAAAATATACTGAGGATTGGGCCAGATACAATGATTGGAAAGGTGCCAAGTCGACCAATACGCAACTTTGGAAATACAACTATGGGGAAACAGACGAACACGTTCTTTTTGGTGACTGGCAAATTTGTTTTCAAACCTATATCGATCTCTATCATTTATCGCCAAGCCCTGAAAAGATCGCACGTGCTCAGGAAGTCATGGAATATCAGATCCACTCCAATAAACAGGACTATTGGTGGTGGGCCGATGGTTTGTATATGGTAATGCCCGTAATGGCTAAAATGTACAAATTGACAGGAAATTCACTTTATCTGGATAAGATGTATGCTTATTTACAATATGCCGATAGTATCATGTTTGATCAGGAAGAGAAATTGTATTACCGTGATGCAAAATATGTCTTCCCCAAACACCAGAGCTTACACGGCAAAAAGGATTTTTGGGCTCGTGGCGATGGCTGGGTGTTCGCTGCATTTGCAAAGGTTCTTCAAGATCTACCTCAGGAGGACAAACATTATACCTACTATCAGGAGCGCTTTAAGGATATGGCGGCCGCTATCATTAATTGCCAACAGCAGGAGGGATTCTGGACTCGAAGCATGTTAGATCCCGAGCATGCGCCTGGCCGAGAAACAAGTGGGACAGCTTTTTTTACCTATGGGCTACTCTGGGGAATAAATAATGGATTGTTAAGCGATCTTAAATTTAAAGATGCTGCGGTTAAAGGCTGGAAATATCTTAGTGAGATCGCTTTACAACCCGATGGCAGAATTGGGTATGTACAACCTATCGGTGAAAAAGCTATCCCCGGACAGGTGGTGGATACCAACTCTACAGCTCCTTTTGGTGTAGGTGCGTTTTTATTAGCCGGCTCGGAAATGTATCGTTATTTAGCTCAAAAATAGATTGGATTTGAAAATGAAAAATAAGATTTTATTGTTCTTTGTTATTCTTCTGACAGGCCATACTGTCTTTGGACAAGGGTTGAAGAAGAAACCTGCATCAACAAAAGAGACGGATAGAGCTTTTTGGCTTAAAGAAATGGATCATATGCTGCGTCCCGTCCTCCGCAGTCTGGCTCATGACAGCCTGCGGTTAAATATGCCACAAATGACGTCTATACATGTGGATAATAAAGAGCAACGGATCAAAGTACAATATGTTGAAGTTTTGGGAAGGGTATTGTCAGGCATAGCACCCTGGCTTTCCTTGGATGGCGGTTCGGCTGAAGAAATAAAGCTACGCGATCAATATAGAGCATGGACTGTTCAAGCACTTAAAAATGCTTTGGACAGCAATGCGCGCGATTTTATGCGTTTTGATCTCGGTGGTCAACAGCTTGTTGATGCCTCATTTATCGCTTTGGGATTTATGCGCAGTCCTTGGCTGTGGGATCATATCGACAATCAGACAAAAAAGAATTTGGTAGCATCCATAAAAATTACGCGCCAATTTCGACCGGCTTATTCAAATTGGTTACTCTTTTCAGCAATGAATGAAGTTTTTTTAGCGAAATATTCGGATGATTGGGATGTGATGCGTGTTGATTATGCGCTGCAGCAATTGGAACAGTGGTATGTTGGAGATGGAATGTATATGGATGGTCCGCATTATGCGTTTGATTACTATAATAGTTATGTTATCCATCCCTTCTTGGCCGGAATTATGGATTTCATACAGTTGAAAACTAAAAACTATGATGGGATGATTGCAAAAATCAAGCTCCGAAATGAGCGCTATGCCATTATTCAGGAACGGTTGATTAATGCCGACGGTAGCTTTCCCCCGACAGGAAGGTCTGTAATCTATCGCGCGGCAGCTTTCCATCATCTCGCCGATATGGCTTTCAAGGGGCGACTCCCTGGGGAACTCAGCGAAGGACAGGTGAAGGCTGCCCTGTCTGCAGTACTGAAAAAATCGACCGAAAACCCGAATACGTATGAAAATGGCTGGTTGACACTGGGTATGTATGGTAATCAGCCGGGCTTGGGCGATCCATACAATAACCAAGGGAGTCCCTATTTATGTTCAGTAATTTTTTTGCCTTTGGGCTTACCCGACGGAGATTCTTTTTGGACAAGTGAAGCGAGCGACTGGAGTGCACGGCGTATCTGGTCAGGACAAGACTGGCATAAGGATCAAAGTAAAGCCATACAATAAGCCTAAATTCCGGGAATAAGACTCCTTTTAAAAGGACCTGTTGGACTCAACAAATGTATAAAAAATTCAATGAAGCAATATCTAAATCAACTAGTAAGAGTGGGGATGCTCACTTGCGCATGTGTCTTGTTTATTTACAATGCACAAGGACAGAAAATTAAGAATACGCTTGTCGGAAATGGTTGGGCAAAGAACACGGTCAACACAACCGTATTTCGTAAAAATTCATTAACCAGCAATGGTAAATACCAATATATCGCTTATTATGATGAAGCTGGATATGTAGTTTTAGGCCAGCGATTACTTTCTGGTAAGGTCTGGAAGTTGCGGCGTTCCGGCTATACTGGACATGTGAAGGATGCTCATAATGTGATTAGTATTATGGTGGATAAGGCTGGATATCTCCACGTTTGCTGGGATCAGCATGACAGCAAGTTGAGATATGCACGTACCCTTCACCCCAATAGTCTTGTGCTAGGTTATGAGCAAGCCATGCTGGGACAAAATGAGTCAAAGGTAACCTACCCTGAATTCTTAAAGTTACCGAGTGGCGAGTTACTTTTTTTATATCGTGACGGCGGATCCGGTCATGGTAATCTTGTGGTCAATAAGTACAATAGTAAGCAGCAAAAATGGGAGCGGATGCATAGCAATCTGATTGATGGCGAGGGACGCAGAAATGCCTATTGGCAAAGTTATGTGGATCGTCGGGGGACAATACATCTTTCTTGGGTCTGGCGGGAGAGCCCCAACGTGGAAAGCAATCATGATATGGCTTATGCATGTTCAAAAGATGGCGGATTAACCTGGCAAAAGAGTAATGGAATGCGGTACGATTTGCCAATGAAAGAATCTACGGTCGAGTATGCGGCCCATATCCCTCAGCAGCACGAATTGATTAATCAAACCTCTATCGCTGCGGATGAAAAAGGGAATCCTTTTATCGCTAGTTATTGGCGTGATGCAGGAACACAGATCCCACAATATAAGGTAATCTATTTACAAGAGGGTAAATGGAAGATCCGGTCTTTTGATTTTAGAAAAACACCCTTTAGTTTGAGTGGTGGTGGAACAAAGGATATTCCAATCGCGCGGCCCCAGCTATTGGTTCGCGGAAAAGACAGTAAAATAATGTTGACGCTGGTCTTTCGGGATCAAGAGCGAGGTTACCGACCTTCGATACTGAAGTTGAATGGCATGCATCAAGAGGCAAATGACATTATTGATCTTTGTGAGCAGTCCTTAGGGGCTTGGGAACCTACATATGATACCCAGTTGTGGCAAAATAAACGTAAAATTGCTTTATTTGTGCAGTCTACAGTGCAAAAGGATGCGGAGGGACTCGCTGATGCTCCCGCGACAGCAATACGGGTAGTAGAATGGCGTGATTGAGAAAGAGATTTCTGTATTTTTTTTATATTAGAGTATACTATTAATACCCTAGCGATAAAATATTAAAAAATCATAAAAAGTAAACCGCACATTATGAAACATTCAACCGTATTTGTCTTGTTATTTCTAATCTTTACACATGTGTTTGGACAAAAAAGTAAAACAGTCCTATATGTAATCGGAAATATTCACGATAGTGTTCCAAATTATAATGCTCAAATTTTGGTTGGAATTCTTAACCATATTAAGCCTGATATTATTCTTCATGAAGTAGACCGTGAAGGGATGAATGAATATGAAACTGCTCAGTATAACGCCGAGGGAAATGAAATAAAAGCAAGCAATCTTTATTTGATGAAGAATCCACAAACCCTGAGATTTCCATTTGATTTTGAAGGAAGAAACAACTACCGTAAAGAAAAAGGCATGGTACCTACTGATAACTTAACCGTTAAATTGATCGACAGTTTGTACCGTGCTCAAAAATTGACCGGCGGACAAGCCAATATTTACCAAGAATTTCAACGTATCACGGGAGATTTAATAAAAATTGCCACGTTATCTCCCGAAAATTTCAATAATCATACTACGGATAGCATTGCTGAAAAAAGACAATATTATCAATATCAAGAATTACTGAAAATTACAGATGCAAGGTCTGAGTTTTCAGAAAGGTTTGTTACAAAACCCGATGGAGACAAGATCAGTTATAAAGATGGATTCAGATTAATGTCAGACTTCTGGGATTTAAGAAATCAAACAATGGCATCCAACATCTATGGGATAGCTCGAAAATATCCGGGTAAAAAGATTGTCGTCTTAACAGGTTTTCTACATCGCTATTATTTGATAAGAGAGCTAAATAAGCTCAACAAAAATGATTTTGTACGCAAGGAATTTTATCAATAACAATCATAACTACGCGAAAGTATAGTGGATACAAATTCTTACTCCACTTTTAAACTGTCGACCGGATTAGCTTTTGCAGCGGCTATTGCTCTGGTACATAGGGTTAGCATAGCAATTACCAGTGCGATGATCCCGGCACCTACAAGTATCCACCAGCTGATCGAAATGCGATAAGCGAACTCTTGCAGCCACTGATTCATTAATAACCATCCGAGCGGCAGTGCAATCAACAGGGCTATACCGACCAGTTTAACCATATCAGAGCACAGAAGATAAACGAGGTTGCTTAATGTTGCACCTAATGTTTTCCTTATACCAATTTCTTTTATTCGCAATTGAATAGCGAATGTGATTACACCAAATAAGCCTAAACAGGCAATAACGATAGACAACAAGGCAAAAATTAAGAGAATTTGACCCTGTTTTATTTCCGAATTGTATTGCTGTTCAAAGGTTTTATCTAAAAATGTGTATTCTAAAGGATAATCGGGGACATATTTACTGTAAACTTTGTTTATATGCGAAATTGTATGGTCTACATTTGCCGATTTCATGCGAATATAAATATTGTCCATTTCCATTTTATTAGCTGGAAGTTCTAGGATAAGAGGCTCTATTTTGTGCTGAAGCGAATAAATATGAAAATCGCTGACGACTCCGATAACGGATTTCAGGATAGATTTTCCAGTTCTGTCTCTTCCAAATTCTATCCTTTTACCGATAGCGTTTGTCCAGCCTTGTTTTTTTGCAAATGCTGCGTTTATAATGACAGAGGCGCTATCTGTTGGCATGGTACTCTCGAAATTTCTTCCCTTAAACAGTTGGATATGCATTGCTGGGATAAAATTAGGGTCAATTTTTAAGGTATTGGCGAGTGTAAAGTTGGGATCAATTTTTCCATTATTTTCAACATTGAAAGTTCCCACGCCAATGTCGTTTTTCCCAATTGGATTGCTGGCGAACGCCACTTCCGTGATATGGCTATCTTCAAGTAAGCTATTTCTGAGCTCGTCACCTTTATTGCGAGTGGATTCATTGTCCAGATGGAAAACCATGACCTGATTTTTGTCGAAACCCAGGTTTTTTGTAGTCATAAAATTCAATTGTAGAAAAATGACTATGGTGGATACAATAAGCAATACTGCGATTACAAATTGAAAAACCACAAGTGATTTTCTCAGTAGATGTTGGAAGCCATTCGTTCCGATCTGATTTTTTAGCGAAGGAATAGTCTTTAGTCCTGCAAGTACTAAAGCTGGATAAATACCAGTAGTGAATACTAAAAATACGATAAATGGAAGTACAAACAGTAAGGTTTTCCCTATTCCAAAATGCCATAAATCCAATTGCTTACCGATCATTTGGTTTAGCCATGGAAGAAAAGTTGACGCCAGCAATATGCTTAACAATGCTGCACAAAAGATGATTAAAGACGTTTCAACAAGAAACTGCTTAGTTAGATTTAAAGTGCTGGATCCGATTACTTTCCGGACGGCAATTTCTCTCATCCTTATTGAAGCCTGCGCCGTTGTGATATTAATATAATTTACGATCGCAATTAAGAGTACTAATGCACCGACAATGGAAAAGATGTAAACATATTTGATATTGCTATTATTGCCAAGCTCATAACTTAGATTAGAATGCAGATGGATATCCGTAATTGGTTGTAATTCGATTTTATAATCAAAATCGAGATCCCGTCCATGAATATATTTTTTTACGATGTAAGGAAGTTTTTTTTGAAGTTGGGGCAAGTATGACTGATCTTTTAATAGTACATAAGTATAAAGGTAAAGTTGATTCCAATCGGGATTAAAGTCTTTTGAAAAGGAACGGATAGCTCTGAACTTAAAATGTGTATTTTGAGGTACATTTTGTATAACAGCCGTGACAAGGCTGGGTTCAGATTTATTGAAATAAAGCGTTTTATTGACTGCTGTTTCTACGGATCCAAATAATTGTACGGCTAAATCTTCTGTCAGTACAATAGATTGGGGATTAGCCAAGGCCGTTGCAGGATTGCCAGCAAGAAAATTATAGTCAAATAGATTGAAGAAATTCTTGTCTGCGAGGAAGATTTCGTTGACTTTTGTTTGTTGATTATCAATGCTAATTATACCACCGCCCTCGATATCGAATCGGGTAGCTTCCTTTACGCCGGGAAATTCATCTTTAATAACAGTTGCAAGGGGACCTGCAGTTCCCGTAATATCAAAGGAACCGCCATCCCATTTTCCGTGGGAAACAACGCGATATATACGGTCTGCCTGCGTAAAATAACGATCATAACTCAATTCATCATTCACAAATAAGAGAATAATCCAGCATGCGGCTAGGCCTAACGATAATCCTAGTATATTGATTAAGGAGAAGATTTTGTTTCTGAACAATTTCCGCCAACCGACTTTTAAGTAATTATACATGATTTCCTAATTTTAATCTTAAAAATTCATTGCATTTCATATCATTTTTATTTCATGCAACATGCTTGATATCAATTAGTTTTAAATGCTTCAATAGTTTTGCCTAAATTTTAAGTCGTTAATAGTTAGTGTTTTACTTGTTTTTGTGGCCATATTAAATTGTTCGATTATGAACAATACTGTTCGCTTACGAACGGAGAATGATTACATATTTGACCAGCTCACATCTTATGGCCTCAATTCATCTTTTAGCCAGCATTTAATAGGGTGTACGCATGTGAACAATATCGCAATAAACTGTTCGCTTCCGTACAGCTACTTTTTCTGAAAAAGATATGGAATATGCTTTAAAAGGCTATAGAAGCCGTTATTGAACTCACAGGACAACTGGTATAGTATTTGGCACGAAGCTAATAAAACTAATCTTATGTTCTTTATGTATTTTGAAGTTCACCTTTTCATTTCAGTCATTCACCGAGTTTTACCGGTTGTTGATCTAAAGTCTGTGAACGAGAAGAATCTAGAGTAGTAATTTTGAATCAACAAATAAGAATAGAAAAAACTTACACGATAAAATAAAGATATTATGAAAACGCTAGTAAAAACAATCGCAGCAGCAGCCTTAATCGCAATTTCAACATGTACAATGGCAGCTGAAGGTCCCGGATCAAAATCAGCAAAAACAAACGTTAACCTATCAACAGCAGACTTTGCTTTAGAGCACTATGTTGCTGTAATGACTGAAGGTGAATCGGCTGGTGTAGAACAATTGTTTGCTGAGGATTTTAATCAAAAGGTCCAAACGGCAAACCTGAAGTCAAATAGCCGTAGTGAAGTGGTTAAGTCCTTGAAAAAACAAAAAGGCGAAAAGCTCAATTGTACAGTGAGTACAGATGTACTTGAAGAATCAGCAGATTATATGGTGGCTAGGGTGACCTTGAAATTTGAGGATTTCACCAAGACCGATCTAGTGACTTTTGTCCGTGAAGGAAATGACTGGAAAGTGTCCAAATCGATCAATTCGTATAAATAGGAGTCATTTTAATTCAATATATAAGTTGTAGGGCCACATCAGGAGATGTGGCTTTTTTTATGTTATTGCGGACAGTTCGTTTTTCTAACTCTAACTTACGAAACGTGCGCTAACATTCAGCATTGTTATACGTGAATTTGCTAATCATCATTTGCTTCTTTCGGGACAAATGCTCACTTATGGCAGGAACCAAGTTATCTTATAGATACGTATTCCCTTGCTGTTTCTTTGCTTTTTTACCAACGAAACACCAACGAAACACCAACGAAACACCAAAGGAATAGCAAACGAAGCCCAAGCCAAGCCCAAAGAAGGCCCGAACAAAGAGCAAAGAAACACCAAAGAAACGGCAAAGAATCAGCAAGGAATAAGCATAGCTATTTCATTAAAAATTCTCTCTTTTTAACTAAATCTTGACCAATAGTGATGTATCAGTTAATTGAGTGAAATCAATGAAATACGACGAATATTCTTAAGTTTGCGGCATTAACCTGTATTATATTCAAAAAGTGATTCAATTTAGTTTAGACACTCGGTTGAAGTTCCCACTTTAATAGTTACAGTATAAAAAGCGTATTAATATCAAATGAACACAAATAGATTATTGTTATTTTTATTATTGCTATCCGTCACATTGAAATGCTATGCCCAAGAAGCATTTGAAGGGGAAATTATTTATCAAAATAGCTTTCAAAGTAAGAATTCAAGCGTCACTAGTGAACAAATGAAGATTCTTCTAGGTGATAAGCAAGAATATTTTATTAAATCGGGAAATTATAAATCGTGCACAAATGGTGTTGGTATAACAATGCAGTTATATATTGGTGAAACCAATAGACTTTACAATAAGACGAGCCGATCCGACACACTTTATTGGTTTGATGCCGATGTGAAATCAGATGCAGTTATAAGTTATGAGCTCGTTAAGAATAAAGAGAAAATATTGGGGGAAGATTGTGATGCCTTGATTTTAAAGACGCAAGGTGGGCAGACAACCTATTTCTACACATCAAAGTACCCTGTTGATTTTACTAACTATCAGATGCATAGTTATGGAAACTGGAACTACTATTTATCAAAAGCCAAGTCTGTTCCATTGAAAATTGTGGTCGATAATGCGCAATTCAAAATGGAATCGGTAGCTCAAAAGATAGAAGCAAGGGAACTTCCTAAGGATTTTTTTGCAATATCAGTCGATACACCGATAAAGAAAACGAAATAACTTAAGTTTTAAACTGTAAATCGTTTTCCCTGTTGTAGATTCTTATACTGTTTAAGGATCTGACTATCTCCGGCGTTTTAAGGAAATGTGGCAGTATAATATACAGCTATCCCTCTTCTTGGCTCCATTATTGTATCGATTTAGTTTTTTATTGCGAGCAGAGGAATAGACTATCCCTTATTTTAAATTATAGAAATGAGGAAGATTGCAAAGGAACGTTTGGAATAACTCAAAAAATACGGACGAACAATGATATTAAAAGAAAAAATCGGCCACAACTACCTAAAATACCTGTTTACAGGAACGCTTTCGGCTTTGCTGGTTACAGGTTATGCGCAGGAAGTGGGGAAACAACAGAAAGAAAAGAAAGAGAAACAACAGCAACAGCAAAACAGTGTGCAAGGTGGCGGCGGAGAGGTTCAAACCATGGATTCCATTGATGTCGTACGCGACTACCGGCCTATGCTGGCCGATGCGGTTAAGGTACGCCGCAGTCCGGATATGACGCATATCAACCGCGATGCTATCGAGACGGAGCTACGCCAGATTGCCACAGCCACCTATTTAGCACAACTAAAATATAAACAGGCCTATTATCACGAATTGATGAAACGGCATCCCGATGCATCACAAAGCAATATCGATAATTATCGCATCAGCTATCTGGCTTATGGCGCTGGCGAATACAAAAGAGCGAGCGGTATGCTGGAGGCCATAAAACCTTCGGATGCCTTTTATCAGGGGGCGATCATGACATTAGGCCATATCGCTCTGGAGACTGGAGACAAGCAAGCGGCACGAAATGCTTTTGTCAAAGTGACAAAACTGGATTTGGACCGGCAAGTGAAAGCCGATGCGCTATTTAACTATGCTAAAATCTTGTTTGCAATGGACTCCACCCAAGCTGCGCAAAAAGTTCTAGAGAAATATATTGCCCAGGAAGTGAAACCTATCGACCCAGGATCAGGAAGAAAGGAAAGTGCCGAAACATTATCCGCTGAAATCCTACGTGGGACGACCAACTTCCATGCCGGTGTTAGTATGCTGGAATCGCTAAAAGAGCGCGGTCGGGAGGTCAATGCGATCTATCAAAAGGTAACCTACTACCGCGGACTGGAGTTTTATAACGAGCGCGCTTTCGAAAATAGCATATCCATGTTTATGCGATCTGAAAAATTTCCGGTCAATGCTGAAATGGCCGCTCTTGCCACCTATTGGAAAGCAGAAGCCATGTATGAAGTGCGCAAATTTGGTGAAGCCGTAGAAAACTTCTCCCAGTTTCTGAGCCTGCCCGTCGCTCGGAATACTGACGTGTATAATTATGCAAATTATGGGCTGGCGTATGCGGCATACCGAAACAACCGTTTTGAGTTGGCGGCCAAATATTTTGAACGCTTTCTGACTGCCGGAGGAAATACGGTGGATCAAAATATACGGTATGATGTCATTGCACGTCTAGGTGATTCGTATTTGTGTCTGCGCGATTATGGGCGGGCAAACAAATATTATGATCAGCTGATTAATAGCAAAGCGCCTAATCAGGATTATGCCTTCTTCCAGCGTGGTGTTTTATTTGGTCTGCAAGGCGACAATGAAACCAAGCTCAGTACACTGCGGTCAGTGCTGAAACAATTTCCATCGTCCAATTATGCAGATGATGCAGCCTTTGAGATTCCCTATACTTATTTCACGATGGGTGATTATGGCCGTGCTATCGAAGGACTGCAAGCAATGGTCGAAAAGTACCCCCGCAGCAGTTATATTCCCCGCGCCTTAATGACCATAGGGCTCGTGCAGTACAACAACGATGAGCCCGAAGCGGCGAAAGCGACTTTTCAGAAGGTGGTGGAGAAATATACCCGAACTGCTGAAGCCGAGCAGGCCATGCGTTTCATTGAAAATATCTACCTTGATCAGGGCGATGCTTCAAGCTATATCCGTTATGCTGTCGGTACCAATGTCAGTAATCTGAGTCCTGCAGAGCTAGATAACATGGCTTTCCAGGCAGCGCAGTCTCTATTCGCCAGGGGAGAATACGGAGCGGCTGTAGAAGCGATCAATGCTTATTTTGATAAATTTCCAAAACCCAGACAAGAAAAATTCGCCCGTTATATCCGTGGGGTGAGTTCGTACCGCACCGGGCATCCGCAGGAAGCATTACACGATCTAAATATCATATTGAACGACTGGACGAGCAAATATTCAGAGAATACCTTGCTGACGGTGGCTGCGCTGTATCTGGATCTTAAAGAATACAATGAAGCCATTGTGCACCTCAAAAAATTAGAGCTCAACGAAGAATATAAAAAGAACTATGGCTATGCGGTAACGAACTTGATGGTGTGTTATTTCGAACTCGGTGATATGGAGCAAATGGCTAAATACGTGAGCCTGGTTAAAAATTACAACGGGGCAACTGAGGAGGAAATAGCGAAAGCGCATCTGTATAGTGGAAAAGCCTTGCTGAAAGAAAAGAATGTAGCGTCTGCCATGAAAGAATTCAACCTGGCCGCGCTAAAAAGCCAATCGGCAGTCGGCGCAGAAGCGCGGTATCGTGTGGGGCAGCTACAGTATGATAACAAGGAATATGATAAAGCGCTGGAAACAGCCTTTGATGTGATCAACAATAGGGAAGCACAAGAATATTGGGTTGCCAAGAGCTTCCTATTGCTTGCTGATGCCTATGCGCGTAAAGGCAATGCTTTCCAGGCGAAGAGTACCTTGAAAAGTGTGATTGACAATTATGATAAAAACGATGATATCGTCCCCGCTGCGAAAGAGCGTTTGCAAAAATTGAAGTAACATTTTGGATAATTTGTCAGTAAGATAGATTTGAGGATGTTTGTCCATTTATATCGAATAACAATGGCATTGTAGTACATGCCGTTTGGAAAAGCCCGATTGTTCTCGGGCTTTTTTATTTTCGCTATCCTTTCCGTCTCATTCTTTTTTATTTCTGTAAATACCCTGTTTGCATAATTGATACGGTCTCTATTTAACGCTTTATCCATTGTACGGATGCGGACAATACGTTTATAAACTGTTCGTATGCGCACATCTACTTGCTGAAGAAAGATTACTAAAAGGCCATTTTAAGGCTAAGGATGCAGTAATATACACTTTGTGCCGACTGGTATAGTGTTTGGCATGTGGTTGTTGAAATGTGTCCTAAATTTTTTCGGCATGCTTCCGGATCGAAATCGCTCGTAGGTAAATGACAATTCACCGAGTTTCTTCGGTCACTGGTCTAAAGACCATAGGGAAACGGCATATTAAACAGGAGTTTTGGGACAACAAATAACAATACTATCAGGAACACAATAAAATAAAGATATCATGAAATCATTCGTAAGAAATTGTACTGCAGTAGCTTTAATCGCTTTATCCACATGCGCCATGGCAGCTGAAGAAGGAGGGAGCAAATCAGAAAAGGCAAACATTAACCTTTCCACGGCAGGCTTTGCCCTTGATCACTACCTTGCGGTAACCACCAAGGGGGAATCAGTGGGCGTGGAGCAGTTGTTTACGGACGATTTTAACCAAAAGATACAGGCTAACAGCATATTAACGTATGGGCGTAACGCTGTGATTAAATCGTTGAAAAATCAACACGGAGAAAAGCTAAATTGCAAAGTAAATATCAAGATCGTAGAAAAATCAGTAGATTATATGATTGCAAAAATTTCATTGAAATTTGACAGCTTTAGTATGACAGACCTCGTGACCTTGGTTTACGAGAATGGCGATTGGAAGGTGTCCAGATCAATTCATTCCTACCAATAATGCTTACTCCCTATAAATATATATGTTGTGAAGCCACGTCGAGCGATGTGGCTTTTTTAGTATGTTAAAAATGATCTCATCTAAACTATGTGTATTTAAGACGTAAGATTAAATTTGTAGCCATTATTATTTTAATAGTTTTGTTTTCTTCCAGTTCGGTTAAATAGTTTTATTTTAATCGTCTTATAATGACTGATATTTGTTAGTTTTAAAAATTAATTAATTTTCAATCCATGTACAAACTCATTTTATTTTTAAACTTTTTTTTCGTATTCACTGTTTGTCGCGCTCAAAATAAAGAAGTTATCAAATTGGTTGATCAATTTATCGACACATTGGAAACTCATTCTTTTATGCGTAGCAAAATTGATTTTGACAAATTACGCGAAGAGACAAAGTTTAAAGTGGAGGGGCTTGATCAGGTAGACTCATTACTGCCAATTTTTAAAAAGGTAGTCTCTCAATTAAAAGACCATCATTCCAGCGTTAGCCGCGTCAAAGATACAACAGATGACTTAGCGTTTATTAAATTGATTGCTACGACAACATATGAACAACAAGGTATGTCCCCGTTAAATTTTCAGTATCGTATGATTGAAGATAAGTATGCATACATTAATGTTCCAGGCGTACTTTTAGAACACAGGCGTTACCTCAATACGTTGCAGAAACAGATACGTGAACTGGACGGTGAAGCACCTAAGGCCTGGATTATCGATTTAACTGAAAATGATGGTGGTAGCTATATACCAATGGTTATCCCTTTTCACAGTCTAATTGATACCAGTCATACTTTTTCTTATTTTGATGGAACACGGGATAAAAACGGTAACGAAGTCCTCGTGGATAAATTTCAGATCCCGCAAGATGGTTTATATATAGACAATAGTATTGAGGCACAATACTGTCAAATTGATACCGTGCAGGCTCAACAGCTAAAACATAATAAAATACCAATTATCATTTTGGTATCAGGTATTACAGGAAGCTCCGGAGAAATTACAGCAAGTCATTTTTTTGGACAAAAGAATGTTACTGTTGTTGGAACAAAAACTGTTGGTTTAACCTCGGGAAATGAGCTCTACTATATAGACAAAGGTTACTCTATTAATTTAATGACAGCCTTATTACATGATCGAAAAGGAAAATCTTATGCGATTGGTGAAGGTATTGCTCCGGATGTTCCGATTGACGTGGTTTATCCCGATACGATAAAAACTTTTAACGAACGTCTTGATTTTATCAAAGCACATAAATCGGTCTTTATCAATAAAGCACTTGAGCTTTTAAAAGCCAAAGGTATTTAATTTTAATAGACAAGTTTAAATTGGGGTTATGCCATGTTATTTTTGCAGTTGTTGTCTTAGAAGATCATTCTTGGATAGTATTAACTAGTGAAAAAGAAAAAAACAATATGAATTGAAACCGTGAAGAGAAACAGCCCGTATAGAACGATATTCACAAAGGAGATTCAATATGGTTAAATTATGTTTTTGGCGATCCGAATGTATTTATTTCTGAATTGGATATTGAATATTAAACGATCAAAATATTGCAATATCCTCTTTTCGCCATCTTTTTTCACTATTCAGCAAATTTTCAGTTCTGTGAGTCTAAAGCTCCGAGACAACGTTCTATCGTAGCAAAGTCTATAATCATTAAATAAAAACCGTTACCATGATGAGCAAAGATGGATGATCCCAAATTTCTTCATCTTATATGACGAATAGCACTCCAATCCTATTTTTGTACAAAAACGAACCATTTCTGAACAAATCAATACCATTGCGGTAATCTGCTGTGGCTAATTTTGTACCGTACCTCAATAAATTAGTTTGGTTTAAACAAGACCTATACACTTAAAAATTATAATAGGGTGCTGCCGAATTGGCAATACAATAACCAATGAGTAATAGACTTAAAAAATATGTTCAGATACGAAATAATAGCTAGACAAGTCATGTCAAAAAGGATCATAAAAATGATTTTGATTCTCTTATGGTGTACTTCTGCATCGATTAGCTTTTCTCAAAGAAAGAGTGCGCTTCAAGGCGATTCTAAGAACTCAGATTATATCATATTCAAACCAAAATACGATGGTCATTTAGTGTTGCGCAACCCTTTAAATGGTTGGGTAATGTATGCTCCCCGTAACGCTGACGATACGTATTGGGATATCGAATACTTTGTGCCCGCATTGGGTAAAAAGGTAAAGGTTATCGATTATGCTTCGGCATGTTATATACGTACAAGCTGGTCTTCTCTGAATCCCAGTGATGGTATTTATGCCTGGGAAGATCCCAACTCTAAAATAGGAAACCTTATCAAAGGTGCACAAAAGAGAGGACTGCCCATCGCACTGCGTATTGTGGTAGACGGTCGCGATCAGGGTCAAAATACACCCAAATTTGTGTTCGACCTTGGTGCCAAATATTATCTGGAAAATGAAAAACATCCTGATAGACAAACACCCTATCCTCAGGATACGGTATTTAGAAAATACTATGCCAAATTTATCACAGCATTGGCCCAAGAATTTAATGATCCTGAAAAGACCTCTTTTATTGATGCGTATGGCTTGGGAAAATGGGGCGAAGCCCATTTTGTTGTTTATGAAGACCCCAAAATAGCAACACCCGAAAGTACTGAAAAAATAAAGGAAGAAACCTTGGATTGGGTAACCAGTTTATATGCTAATACATTCACCAAGGTACCTTTGGTTATCAACTACCATCGTCTGGTCGGTCATCCCGAAAGTTGGGGAGCAGTCAACCCAAATAGTGAACGCTTATTGGATAAAGCTATTGATAAGGGGTATAGCCTTCGCCAAGATGCTTTTGGCATGACTGGCTATTACCAGGATTGGGAAAAGGATTTTGCCAAAAAATGGAATTTTAAACGGCCCATCATTATGGAGGGCGGTTGGATTATTGCCCTAGGTAAGCACCGTTATTGGACAGACCCCAGTGGAAAATATAGAGAAGGTCATGATGAGGATGTGAGGAAAGGTGAGTTCGACCTGTCGGCCGAAGCCCATGTCAATATGATGGACTTTAGAGCGGGGGGAGAAACTGAATCCTGGTTTAAGTCCTTTGATTTGGTTCAACGGTTTATTACAGAAGGGGGGTACCGTGTATATCCAGACCAAATCAATCTCCCTCAAGATATCAAGTCGGGAAAGATAGCGCAAATCTCCCATCGTTGGCAGAATATGGGCTGGGGCTATTTACCTAATAATATTCCACAATGGAACTACAAATATAAAGTTGCTTTTGCACTGTTAGATGCCAAAGGGAATGTTAAAAAGATTTTTGTAGATCGTCAGAGTGAACCGTCTGCTTGGTTGAAAGGTGCTGCTGCAAGTTATAAAATAAATGTAAAAGTAGATCTACCTATAGGAATATATAGCTGGGCAGTCGCCATTGTTGATACGACAAAGGAAAATAAGCCGGCAATTCAACTTGCTCTTGATGGAGATTTGACGGCTCAGGGTTGGACAAAGCTTTCGGCATTAGAGGTAAAATAGAAGATTTTATTAACAACTAACACCAATTATGATAAAGCTGATCAATTTATCTTTGATATTGTCCCTTTTTCTTAGCCTGATAACCTCCAACCTTGTTGCACAGCAAAATATGGCCAATGTGTATGGTAGGCGAGCTCAATCATTAAATGGAAAGTGGGACGCTATTGTAGACTTATACGACCAGGGAAGAAAAAACCAAATCTATCTGAATAAAAAAGCCGAAAACAAGACTGATTTTTATGAATACGCTTTCGAGAATGGTCTCCGTTTAAATGTACCTTCAGATTGGAACAGTCAAATGCCTGAACTTAAATATTACGAAGGTACCATCTGGTATGGCCGAAAGTTCGATGTAGTGAAAGAAAATAACGAAAGGTTATTCCTGTATTTTGCTGCGGTAAGTTACCGTTGTCGCATATATCTCAATGGGCAAGAGATTGCACAACATGAAGGTGGTTTTACCCCCTTTCAGATTGAAATAACGGATGCAGCTAAAGAAAACAATAATTTTTTGGCAGTTGAGGTAAATAATAGCCGAAAGGTTGATGCCATTCCGGCAATGGCCTTTGACTGGTGGAACTATGGCGGTATCACTCGAGATGTCTTTTTGGTAAGCACGCCAAAAGTTTTTATCGAAGATTATTTTGTTCAATTGGACAAAACCAAAGCCGATAAAATCAATGCGAAGGTCAAACTTTCGGAAACGATGGCCAATTCCTCGGTAACTATCGAAATACCGGAACTAAGACTAAAACAAACGCTTAAAACAGATGCTCAGGGAGAAGTAAAAACTTCATTCCTATCGAGAGAAATCAAACGTTGGTCGCCTACTGCACCTAAACTGTATAACGTGAAGATTTCAACGCGTGACGATCAAATAGAAGAGGAAATAGGTTTTCGCAATATTTGGGTAAAAGGGGAAGATATCTTCCTGAATGGCGAAGCTATTTTTCTCAAGTCCATTTCATTTCATGAGGAAATACCACAGCGCAAAGGTCGTGCTTTTTCACAGGCAGATGCAGTGATGCTGCTTTCAGAAGCGAAAGCTTTGGGCTGTAATATGATTCGTTTGGCACATTATCCACAAAATGAATATATCGTGAGAACGGCCGAAAAAATGGGTTTCTTGTTGTGGGAAGAAATTCCCATATGGCAGGGCATCGATTTTGAAAATGAATCGACTAGAGATAAAGCCGGTAAAATGATGCGGGAAATGGTTGCTCGAGACAAAAATCGTTGCGCACTCGCTTTTTGGGGGGTAGCCAATGAAACCCAACCGTCCAAGCCTAGAAATGCTTTCATCAGACATTTGATTGCAACATGCAGGGCTATTGATACGACCCGGCTTATAACGGCTGCTTTTGACCTAGTTCGTTTCAATAAGGAGAAAGAAATCTTTGTGATGGACGATCCTTTTACGAAAGAATTGGATGTCGTAGCAGTCAACAAATATTTGGGTTGGTACCACTCCTGGCCAGTTTCTCCTGATAAGGCGGTCTGGGAGGTAGCAAAAGGACAGCCTTTAATTATTTCTGAATTCGGAGGTGAGGCCCTGTTTGGCAAAACGGGCGAAAAGGATGTTGTGAGTTCATGGAGTGAAGATTACCAAGCAACCCTGTACAAAAACAACCTAGAAATGTTTGAGCATATCCCAAATTTGCGCGGTACTTCACCTTGGGTACTCTTTGATTTTCGCTCGCCATTCCGTTTTCATCCGACCAATCAAGATGGCTGGAACCGAAAAGGACTGGTCTCGGATCAAGGCTATCGCAAAAAAGCCTGGTTTTTGATGAAGGAATATTATGAGAATAAATAAAACTTCAATCCAGACGCATCGGAAAGAGTCATAAAAAGATTTCACAATGACAATTGCTATTTGGCGTTACGCGTCAAAATAACTTGCTAAAGAGAATGGAAGCACATAAAAAATTGAAATACAAAATGAACGAATACAAGATAAGTATAGGCAAATATGCTAAATTGATATACTTACTGGGGCTTCTAGTGCAAACAACCTTGTTAAAAGCTCAAGATGCTATCGATTTATCAGGCACTTGGGGGTTCCAGACGGACGTGATGGATTTCCGTAGAGGCTCGCTGTCCCCCCGCTATAATCATCTTTTGCAAGAAACAATTAAACTTCCTGGTATCACCGATGATTATCAGATAGGATATAAAAATCCCTATAAATATATCGACCGTCTGACCCGAAAATACGAATACATGGGGCCGGCATGGTACCAACGCGATATTGAAATCCCTGCTGACTGGAAAGGGAAAAAAATATTTCTATATTTTGAACGTACCCACTGGTTAAGTTCAGTTTTTGTGGATACCAAGGAAGTCAGCAGTATCGATTATGTGAGTGTGCCCCACAATCACGATCTGAGCACTTCTTTAAAACCTGGAAAGAAGCATCGTATTACCATTTGTATCGATAACCGATTTCAGTACAATACACATAAATGGAACCATGCACATACTGAATTTACGCAAATTAACTGGAACGGTATCTTGGGCGAAATGAAACTGCTGGCCATAGATCCAGTGTATGTGGAAGACCTTCAGGTATATCCAAATATCACCGACCAGTCCATAAAAGTAAAATTGCGGATAAATAATGCAACTAAAAAACAGGTAAAGGGCAACGTTTCCTTTGCTATAGCTGGAAAAAACTACAGCCTTAAAAATGAAGTTGCTTTGATAAGTACCGATTCGATCACGTATGTAGAGACGAATATTCCCTTAGGTAAACAGATTAAACTGTGGGATGAATTTAACCCAAATATCTATCGGATCAACTGCAAGTTGAGTACGTCCGACGGGAAGAACAGTTACCAACATGAAAAATCGACTACCTTTGGCATGCGTGAAGTAAAACAAGGAAAAAACCATGTCCTGCTCAATAATCGCCCTATCCATTTACGAGGCAATGTTGAAAATGCAGTCTTCCCAAAAACAGGGCATGCTCCGCTCGATGATGCCTCTTGGGAACGCATTATGATACTGATGAAGGACTACGGCATGAACCATTTACGTTTTCATTCCTGGTGTCCTCCGGCGGCGGCCTTTCGCATGGCAGACAAACATGGGATATATTTTGAGGTGGAAATGCCTATGTGGGGCAAAGATGCCGAACCCGACGAGGCTAGATATAACTTCTTCCGCAGAGAAATTAAAGCTATTTTAAAAGAATATGGCAACCATCCTTCCTTTGTTCTGTACTGCAACGGCAATGAAATTACAGGGAATTTCGACTTTATTGAGGAATTGACCGGCGAAGGCAGAAATGCTGATCCCCGTCATCTTTATAGCGGTTCTACGGCACGAACACGGGTGAAATCAGATCAATATTATGTATCCCAACAAACCAACAAAGGACCAGTAAAGGTTTATGAAGGTCTGCCGGGTACTGACTGGGACAAGAATGTCGAATCTGATGTAGATGTGCCCGTCATTTCACACGAATCGGGACAACGTTGTATCTACCCAAATTTTGATGAGATAAAAAAATATGCTAATAGTCCTGTCGAGGCGCGAAATTTTGAAGTATTTCGAGACTTGTTGCAAAAAAATGGCATGCTAGATCAGGCAAATGACTTCTTTAAGGCTTCTGGAGCACTGACTATATTGGAATATAAAGCAGTAATTGAAGCTTTGTTGCGCTCGGGTAAATCTGCAGGTTTTCAGCTCTTGTCGATGAATGATTTTCCTGGACAAGGCTACGCCCCCGTAGGAATTTTCGATCCTTTCTGGGACTCTAAAGGGCTGGTTACTGCCGATAAATTCAGGGAGTTTTGTGCGCCAACTGTCGCCTTGCTGCGTTACGACAAAAGCAGTTACTTCAATACCGAAACATTTAAGGGTAAAGCCGAAGTCTATAATTTTAGCAATTCTGCACTTAAAAACGCCCAAATTAAATGGTGGTTAACCGATACCCTTGGCAAGGTATTACAAAAGGGAAGGCTGAAAAAGCAAACTATTGTCAACGATAATGTATCGCCAGTGGGTGAATTTGAGATTTCCCTAAAAAATATCAGCACCCAAAAAGTTACGGTTCATCTTGCGGTAAACGATAGCATTAAGAATAGCTGGGACATTTGGGTATATCCAAAGCATCAACATTTGATGCAGTCTACAGCTAATGTATTGTACACCGATGTCTACGATGATGTTGCAAAAAGGCAATTGGCCCAGGGTAAAACCGTGGTTCTTTATCCTTCTCCACACCAGGTGAAAGGTCGAAAATCACTGTTTCACAATCATTTTTGGAACCCTATTATGTTTGCTTGGGCACCGATGACCATCGGCAACCTGGTTCATCATAAGCAGGCCATGTTTAATGATTTTCTTACTTCATACCATACCGATTGGCAGTGGTGGGATATCCTGAACCATGCAAAAGTAATTGAAATGCAACATGCACCACAACAACTGCGTCCCTTTATACAGGTCATCGACAGCTACGATAACAACCAGAAATTGGGTATTGGTTTTGAAGCCAAACTGCACGGCGGGAAACTGCTGGTACTGGCATTGGATACCAAAAATGATATGGATAACCGTCCCGCTACCCAACAATTGTTGTACAGTATCGATAATTATGTAAAAAGTGAGAAATTCTCGCCGCAAGTGGCCGTGGACGAAACTTTTATTCAATCATTTTTAGAGAAATAAGAAAGATTTACACAATGGTTAGAACAATGATATTATCTATGATGACTGTTTTTTTTGGTCAGCCCCTCATGGCACAGGAAATTAGGGTAGAAGAGAAAGCCTCCGTATCGCAGATTTACAAAAAAACTGTCGAGGCGGAAAATGCATTGTCTTTTAATGATTTGGACATCGAATCGGGCTATGTACTTTATCAGACCGAGATAAGCACTGATGCCGAAAGCGAAGAACTGGAATTGGAAAACGTACGTGATTATGCCGTGGTCTGTGTCGACGGTAAGGTACAGGGTAGCCTGACAGATAAGAGTAAAAAACTAGCCATCAAAGCAAATCCGGGCAAACACTTGCTTCAATTTTATGTCGAGAATATTGGTCGGATCACTTATGGACCAGAAATTACAGACAATTCAAAGGGATTGTTTGGTAATGTCAGTTTAGCCGGAAATGAACTTCAAAACTGGAAAATGATCCCCTTAGCGGTGCGTACTTACCCGCTGAAGGATTTGGTTTTTGAACAAAGATCAGCTAATGACAGCCCTGGTTTTTACAAAGGTCAGTTCGAACACAATCTGTCCGGAAACAAGTATCTTAATATGACAGGATGGGGAATGGGCGAGGTCTGGTTAAATCAAAAATATTTGGGATCTTACTGGGTGGAAGAAAAACAGCAGTCGATATTAATTCCTTCGGAGGATTTAATACCCGGAAAAAATGAACTTGTAATCTTCGAACTCAAAAATAATCAGCAAAAGAAGATAAGTTTGTCCCCAACGCCTGTTTTTAAGTAAATTGGTACTGTTGGCTTCGCATGGATCTGAGCAGCTGAAAAAGAGCTAAGGCCAGAATTTCGACGAAGCTCATTGCCTAATAGTATGATAATCTAAGTTTATAGAACCACTGATCAACAATTAGTAGCAGGATATTTTGATTGTAACTGGCACGCGTAAATCTTGGATTGAAATTTAAACAGCTTTAGTAGCATCGGTAAATGAATAAATACAGTCTGATAATTTGTTTCGTCGTTTTTTGGGGGCAATGTGTTCTCGGTATCGATCTTTCGAGGTATAGGTTTCATTTGATGCCCGAAACTTCCTATTATGGCGGTATACAGAGCATAGCAAAAGATAGTTTAGGGCGTATTTGGTACACGGGGCCCGATGCGCTCTTTATGTACGATGGCAATAGTTTTTATCAGTTAAATGATATCATCTCTGCGATCAAACCAGCGCAAAAATGGGGTTATGGTTCTTTAATTCGAGATAAAAAGGGAAATCTGTTTTTAGCTTCTGGGCAAGGCTTATTAAAATTCGATTACGAACGGTTTTCTTTTCATGTCGTGGTTCCCGGAATGATCCGCTCGCTTTGTGTACATAGCGATGGTCAGGTTTACATGCTGTCAGACAATAGCATACTACGCTATAATCCGCAAAATAAACAGACAGAAAGCTTTTTATTGCCCAAAAACAAGTCTTTCCAAAATATATTGAGTGCTAAAGATCAGGTGTTTCTAAGCCAAGGCGCTGTCGTGTATCAAGTTGAAATGACGAAAAAAAGCCTAATCCAGTTTGCGGATTTTGGTAGTACGACAAATCAGGTGAACGATGCGGTCGCGTACGGGGGGGGATATTACTTTTTAACACAACGAGGGGGAATCCATGTAACAGATTTAACAGGTACCTTAAAACAGAAGATCCCAGTAAGCATAATGGGAAATTCAGCCGTGTTAACCAAAAAATTATATTTGGACCAAACCGGGGTGATCTGGGTGGCTACGCAAGCTGGATTATATTTTTATGATCCATCCAATGAAAGCAGCAGCACCTTGCAAATGAACTTGAACGATGCTTATTCATTACCGAATAACTCGATATGGACAATTTATCCGGATCCGGACCAAGGGGCCTGGATAGGTACTTACGGTGGTAAAATAGCTTATTGCTCGCTTTACGATTCCCGAGTACGTTACTTCAAGCCCAGCCCAGGGGGACTCAATCACCCCATAGTCAGTAGTTTTCAGGAAGATTATCTGGGAAATATATGGATCGGTACCGAAGGGGGGAGCCTGAATTACTGGAATAGAAAAAAGGATCAGTTTAACCCTCCAGAAAAATCGCAGGGTAGTTCGTCGAGTCCTCATATGATTAAACGCCTGAAATTTGACCGAACGAGCAAAAAACTGTTTATTTCAGCCTATAACGGTGGTATCGGCAGTTATGATGTGGACAATCAACGTTTCAGTAGTTTCAATTTCCGTTCTCCCGAAAGCCAGCAACCATTGACCGTTTATGACTTTGTAAATGATCAGGAAGGTACCTGGTGGATGACAGACCCTGATAAATCATTTTTATATCGCAAGAAGCCGCTAGGTTCTATAGAGATGGTGAGCCTCATTGATGTACAGGGCAAAAAATTGAATCTCGAAGTCGAAGCACTCTATGTGAATAACCAAAATCAGCTTTGTTTAGTTAGCCATCAAGGATTTTTTGTTGCCGATCCTCATACGTTAAAGGTATTGAAGCACTATTTGGTCAAAGACGCCTCCTATTCCGCAAATTACCTGTGCAGCTATACCGTGACTTCAAATGGCGAAGTATGGCTGGGAACCTTGGGGAAAGGGGTAAACGTGCTTAAAAAGGATGGAAAGTACATCAATCATAGTGCAAATAATGGGTTTCCCGCAAAAATGGTATTTGGCATATTGGAAGATGATGCTACGAAAAATATCTGGTTAAGTACCAGTGATGGTCTTTTTTGTTTCAATTGGAAATCCAGAAAATTTGAGAAAGCCAGATTTTATCAGGAAAATATCATTGGCTCATTTTATATACATGCCGCTTACAAAACTTCCAGGGGTGAAATGCTCTTTGGCGGTACCAATGGTTTTTTACTTTTCGACCCCGCATATCTCAATAAAAATCCGCAAAAACCGAAAGTTTTTTTTACAGGATTTCTGGTCAACAATAAACTCGTGAAGCCAGCGGATGGCTCATCAGTTTTAACGAAAGACATTGGTAGTCTTTCCAATCAAAAAAAGGACAGAATAAGGCTTTCAAGTAGTCAGTCCAATGTAGAAATTAAGTTTTCTGCAAATAGTTATCTATCTGCAGATAAGAACCAATTTGCTTACCGGATGTTGGGGCTTGGTGAAGACTGGCAAATCAGTCATGCCAACCAGAAATCTGTACAGTTTCTCAATCTTTCGGGCGGAGATTATATCTTTGAAATCAAAGCTTCCAACAATGATGGGCTATGGGGCGATCAAATATCACGATTATATATTCATGTCGATCCACCATTTTTCTTGTCCTGGTGGGCATATTGCTGCTATGCAGCACTTGTTTCTGCTCTGCTCTTTTTCATAATGAGATATTACAGCAATAAAAGAGTGTTTAAAGAGCGATTAGCACTCGAGCGTTTAAAAGAACAGAATATGCAAGAGCTGAACCAGGCGCGTACCGACTTCTTTACCAATATCTCACACGATTTAAAAACACCGCTAACCTTGGTTTTACAGCCGCTTAAGCAACTCAAAGATACTATTGTATCCAACGATACTGCTTTGGTATACATGGATTTAATAGAGAAAAATGTATCCAGAATACAGCGGATGATTAGCCAATTGCTGCGCTTTCGAGAAATAGAAAGTCAAAAAATTACGCTCAATCCGCAGGTTGGTGATTTTATCAATTTTGTAAGGGATATATTTAGCCTGTTTGAGCTCTATGCCAATAAAAAAGGTGTTGAAACCAATATTTCCGCGTACAAGGACAATTTATATGTTGCCTTTGATTACGATGTTATCGAAAAAATATTGACTAATCTGTTCTCCAATGCCCTAAAATATACACCAGATAATGGGTATGTGGGCGTACGTATCTATAGTGCAACAGCAGAAGAAAAAGAACGGTTTCCTTCGTTAAATCCGACGGAAGTCGAATACATCTCCATTGAAGTTATAAATACCGGTGATTGTTTTTCTGAAGAACAGATTGCGACGCTTTACACATCTTTCAAGCGCTTATCTTCTCATCGGCCAACTTTTGAAGAAAGTTCAGGACTTGGACTTGCTATTGTGAAAGAACTGGTAGATGTGCTTGAGGGTAAAATATGGATGGTCAATAAAACCGATAAAATTTCATTTACCCTTTCACTACCGTTAAGGAAACAGGCCGGGGCAGGCGACATGCAGCCTAACGTGTATGATTACACCGTTTCTGAAATCGACGATATTATCACGCATGATACTGCAGCCCCAGAAACAGGATCGATCCCTATAAAAAAGACAGATAATATCCTGCTCATTGAAGATGACCAACAGCTGCGTGTCTATCTGGAGCAGCGTCTGGCCGAAAAATATAATGTGTACACGGCGAGTGACGGGGAAGAGGGCTTAATTAAAGCCGAAAAAATTTATCCGCAACTTATTATTACCGATTTGATCATGCCAAATCGCAATGGCTTGGAAGTATGCCGTAGCCTTAGACAAAATTTTAAGACTAGCCATATTCCTATTATTATGATTTCGGGTACGGGAGATGACAACCAGAATAAAATAAAAGCATTGGAATATGGCGCCAATGTGTTTATTGATAAACCTTTTCATGTCGACTATTTGTTGCAACAGACGGAAACCATTCTAAGAAATCAGCGGGAACTAAAAGAAAAATATAGCAAACACGTTCAGGTAGATCCCTCCAATGTAACCGTCACCTCTATGGACGAGGAACTGCTGATTAAGGCCATTCAGGTCATTGAAGAAAATATTGACAATGCCAGTTATTCCGTAGAAGATTTTGTGGCTGATATGAACGTAGGCAGAACCATTCTCTATCAAAAAATACATGATATTGTGGGAATGTCCATCAAAGAATTTATTTTGAATATGCGACTGAAAAGAAGTGCTTATCTGTTAGAAAAATCGGATTTGACGATAGCGGAAGTTGCTTACCAAACCGGGTTTAACAATGCCAAATACTTTAGCGTCTGTTTCAAAAAACAGTTTGAACTGAGCCCTTCAGAGTTTAAGAAAAAGGTTTCCAGTGGAAAGAAATAAAAATACAGCCAATAGTTGACCGATAGTTCCTTTCAGATGGGGGAAGGGCGATTCTATATTTTTGAAATCCTAACGATAATGAAAATGACAATTTTTAGAAAAGTGCTTCTGCTTACCTATTTTATTTGCTTGTACAATGTGGTTTATCTGGCAGCAGCTGTCTCCCAAACGGTAGATGAAACTTATATTAGTCCCAATAAATATAAATCGGGTACACAATCAGAGCGAATACAAAAAGCCGTAAATGAAGCAAAAAATACGACTGGAAAAGTGATTATCCCAAAATACGATGCGGTCGCAAAAAAAAGTGTCTGGCTCATCGATCAGGCCATTTTACTTCCGGGTGATTTTGAACTTGAATTGAATAATTGTACCATTAAGCTATCGGATAAATGCCGGGATAATTTTATTCGTTCTGCAAATGCAGGGCTGGCAATTAAAGATATAGCACCCACAAAGAATATCCGGATTATTGGAAAAGGAAATGTTCTTTTAGAAGGAGCTGATCATCCCAGAGCTACCGGTGACCATAATAAAATCTTGTCATTAAATCCCAGCGGATTTGGACAATCTTATGGTACGGATGCAGGTAAGCCCGGAGAGAACCAAAAAGGTGGATGGAGGAACCACGCCATTATATTGGCTCACACTGATGTATTTGAGGTTAGTGGCATTACATTAAAGGATTATCATGGGCATGGACTCGTATTGGAACGTTGTACCAACGGTAAGGTAAGCGATATTACTTTTAACGTAAGGCAGGCAGTAACTGTTGATGGAGCAGATAAACAGATTTTGAACCAAGACGGCATGGGCATACGTTTTGGCTGCAAAAATATTATTATTGCGAATTGCAAAGGTAAAAGCGGTGACGACTTTATTAATATAGGGTTGACAGATACCGGAGTGGGAGCAGGTGAAGAAAATGTAAATGTGGTAAGTGGTTCGATTTATAGGGGCGAAATCGACAATATTTCGAATATTTATCTCCAGAACTGGCAGGATTTCTACTCAATTTCACACCGGTCCATCCGTATCATGCCTGTGGGTAAACTTCGGATAAGCAATGTTTTTATTGAAAATATGGTCATCAGTCCCTTGGCACAACAAGGATTGGTAGTCGAGTATGCCGAGCATGTGAAAGGTTTATTTGTGCGAAATTTAATCAGTCATCGGCCCACAAAAGCCAAAGGTATCACGCAGTCTAGTTTTAGAGATATTATTTATAAAGGTCGGGGTGAAGCTATCGATGTGCAACCAAGCGATACTGTTATCCTAGATCATGTTATGAGCATAATAAGCGAATAATAAAGCGCTATTAATCTCTATTTTAGCACGAAAAATGCCTGTTTCTGCCTTTTGTACAAAATCAAACCATTTTCGTACAAAAACGAACCCTTTGAATTGGTGACAATTATAGTTTTGTCTCAACCAATTTTAAAAAGGAAAATATGTGTATGAAAATTCCTCCCGACCACGTGATTAGGCTCACGCAGGGTAATCCGAACTTTACAAAAACCAATAGCAAGGCGCAACGGAATTTTAGGTTTCATTAATAAGAACGAAAATGAAGTCTTGCCATCGGCATTGCGCATGCATTTGCGACAATGAGATGTTGTGTATCACAAAAAATTAAATTAAAAATCCAAGCCTATTGAAGCAGACCTATTTTAATCTCAAATTCTTTACGGAAAAGGGAACGTAAAGAGTACCAGTAAATTTTAAACTAACCATTATAAATCAATGATACAAAAGATACATATCTGGCTCAGGAGCTGGATAATGAGTGCCACCCTATCGGTGGTGGCGACCAATTATGCTTATTCGCAAGCAACAGATCAGATGCAGGTCAATGGCCAGGTGACCAATGACGCAGGAGAAGGACTTAAGGGTGTTTCGGTCATAATTAAAGGAGCGAAAAACGGGGTTCAGACAGACGCAAATGGTTATTATACCATCAAGGCGCCACGCACGGCTACGTTATTATTTACCTACATCGGTTTCAATAACCAGGAATTAGAGGTCAATCCATCAGGAATCATCAATGTGAAGATGTCAGGAAATAATGTCCTGGATCAGGTTGTGGTCGTAGGGTACGGTACAGCCAAGAAGAAAGACTTAACGGGAGGTTTGGCGGTGGTCGGAAAAGAGCAGCTAAGCATGGTATCTACCTCAAACCTGATGGATCGCTTGGTGGGGCAGGTGGCCGGTTTCTCCATTACGACCGGCGAGGCTGCGCCGGGAGCATCACAGACCCTGTTAATACGGGGTGAAAATTCGATATCGGCCAACAATAGTCCATTGATTATTTTAGATGGGATCCCTTATAGCGGATCCCTGGCAGATATTGACCCAAACAACGTCGAAAACCTTTCGATCTTAAAAGATGCCTCGGCTTCGGCCATCTACGGTTCGCGTGCGGCCAATGGGGTTATTCTGATACAAACCAAAAGGGGGGCGCTGGGTAGAGCTCAGGTAAACTATAAAGGTTTGATCGGCATGGCCGAGCCTATGCAGCGCATCAATGTCATGGGGCCAAACGAATACATCCGCTTTCAACAAGATATTGCCCGAATTAGGCAAGGCTATACTGGAGCTCTATTAGATCCTATCGCTGGGGATATTATCAGCGTAACGGAGCGTGGCAATTATGCTAAAGGCATAACCAACAATTGGCAGGATTACGTCTTTCGCAAAGCCTTGACCATGGATCATCAGCTGAGCATTTCGGGAGGTACTGAAAACACAAAATATATGGCTGCCCTGGCAGCTTTAGATCAAGAAGGCGTAGTGTACAATTCCAAGTTGTCCCGTTTAAATATAACCACAAATGTAGATCAGACTTTTAATAAATGGTTAACGACTGGTGTTGGGCTGCAATACACTCGGAAAAGCGACGGTGGTATTACGCCAAATTTGGAACATGCCATTAAGCAAAGCCCCTATGGTAGCTATAAAGACGAATCGGGGAAATATGTGCCTGAGCCCATGGAGTATTCATTGATTGTCAATCCGATGCGCAACGTCAATGCCATTCAGGATAGGTATAATAACAACTTCTTTCTTTCCGGCTATGCCAATATTTTATTGCCTGTGGAAGGCCTCTCCTTACGATCAAATTTTGGTTATAATTATCGGAATGGATTTACAGGAACCTATTACGGACGCAATACCTTTGAAGGCAGGGATCAAGGTACGCAGGCCGGAGGTAGTGCTTCCATCAACAATTCCAATTATAACGATTATACCTGGGAAAACCTACTCAAATATGAGCGGCAGATCGGCGATCATCGTTTTGACGTGACAGGTTTATTCAGTATGCAAAAAACGAAAAGCTGGTCGACGGCACAGAGCGGAGCTGGCTTTGTAACTGATGATACTGAATATTTTATGATAGGTTCGGCCAGTCGTCTAGTTTCCAACAGTGCTTCTTTATCGGAATCAGCTATGCTGTCGTATATGGGCCGGATAAATTATGCCTATAAAGGTAAGTATCTATTGACCTTGACTGGACGTACGGATGGAGCCTCTGTATTTGGTGTCAACAATAAATACGCATTCTTCCCAGTTGCGGCAGCAGCATGGCAAATTGGAGAAGAGCGTTTTCTAAAAGATAACGTCAAATGGCTGGATATGCTGAAAATCCGTCTTTCCTACGGTGCCAACGGTAACCAGGCGATTACACCATACCGCACGTTAGATCGCTTATATTCCAATGTGAAATATATCTGGGGAGATGATGGTGCCGCAGTTACGACAGCATACTTAGCTGGAGATGGTGTGGGTAACCCTAATTTGAAATGGGAAACCACCTATTCGACCAACCTGGGACTGGATTTTCAGTTATTTAATAATAGATTGGGAGGGACGATTGATGCTTACCTCTCTAAAACGAAAGATTTGCTCATGACCCGTACCGTACCTATCATGAACGGGTATAACCGGATTTGGGACAACATCGGTGCGACCCAAAATAAAGGGATTGAGGTTACGTTAAACTCAGCGAACGTTAAAGGAGAAAATTTCCAGTGGAATACGACGGCTGTGTTTTCCTTAAACAGAGACAAAATTGTCGAGTTGAGAGGTGATGGAATTGATGATATTGCCAATAACTGGTTTATTGGTCAACCATTAAGAGTATTCTACGATTATAAGATGATCGGTGTATGGCAAAATGGAGAAAATATTACTGTTGATGGGGCAGCGCCCGGAGCAGCCAAGCTGTACGATCGCGATGGTAACGGCAAGATAGAAGCCAGTGATAGGGTGGTCATCGGATCTAAAAATCCACGCTATACAGCATCTTTAGCCAACCGATTTTCTTACAAAAATTTTTATGCATCTGCTTTAGTTACTGGTGTTTTTGGTGTATGGCGCGATGATCATATGGCCAATTTAGGCGCCTGGACTTTTGGAATTACCAACTATGTACACGATGCCAATTATTGGACGCCGGAGAATCCCAATGCGACCATCGTTTCGCCGGGCTATCTTAATCCACTAGGACACGGATATTATAAAAAAGTGAACTACGTACAGGTAAAAAACATCACCTTTGGCTATAAGTTGCCACATAAAATTGCTAAGAAGGTAGGAGTAAACGGTATTGATCTAAACGTCAGCGTCAACAATCTGAATACGATTTCTAATATCAGAGAGGTACTCAATTACGACAATACCTGGATGGCCTCTTATCCGACGGCACGATCTTATATGTTTGGCTTAAATGTAAACTTCTAATCGAATAGGACATGAAAATGAAAAATATTATTACAACAAGTTTGGGGCTTATCGTATTGTTGACCTTAGGAGGCTGTAAGAAATTTCTGGAGGAAGAATTGAAAACTGAACTGGCACCATCCAATACCTATACCAGCACGTATGGTTTTGAGGTAGGGAGCGCTGGTTTATATACGCTCACCCGTTCAGAATACAATACCTATGGCGAAGGTGGCGCCTTTATTCACAATGGTGCCTGTCCATACGAGGCCTTACAGGTCTCTACGGATATCGCTGATGCCATCAATAGCGATGGATCTTTAACCGCTTTTGCCAACCTTACACTTACTGCTTCCGAACGTTTTGTGGGGACTTACTGGAATTGGGCTTATAATCTTATTTCATCGGCAAACCTCATGCTGGTTTATTCCGAAAAAAACACCAATTGGGATACACCGGAAGATAAAGCACGCTTCCAGGCTGAAGCCCGCTTCTTTCGGGCTTATGCTTACCGCACTTTGGTTTACCTCTACGGCGATGTGCCTTATGTGGAAACCATTCTGTATGATTTTCAGCTTAATTTTACACGCACACCAAAAGCCGAAGTTATTGGACATATGGTCGACGATCTGAAATTTGCCGTGGATAACCTGCCTACAAATCCCGACGGTGTCAAAGAAGGGAAGCTGACCAAATGGGCCGCAAGCCATTTATTGAGCGAAATATATCTGTTGCAGGGCAATCATGCTGAGGCAGAAAAGGCTGCGTTGGCAGTCATCAATAGTGGTTATTATAATCTTATGAAGACTAGATACGGTGTCAATGGTAGCAAACCAGGCGATGTATTTAGCGATTTATTTCTGGAAAATAACCAAAATAGAAAAAGTGGCAATAAAGAAAGTATCTGGGTATTGCAGTTCCAGTTTAACACGATCGGTGGTGGTACCAATTCGGATGACTGGACGCGTAGGGCTTGGATACCCAATTACTCGACGATTACAGGATTTGTTTTGGCTGACACTTTGGGCGGCCGTGGTATTGCACAATTAGTGCCAATGAAGTGGTGGGTAGGTACCACAGGTACCAATGCGACAGGCAATGTCGCTGGTATTTTCGAAGCAAATGATATCCGTAATTCAGGTTATAACATTAAACGCAACTGGTATTACAACAACGCGAATGAGACCTCGCTATATGGTAAAAAAGCCAATATTACCGAACAGACCTGGTTTACGACGAAAAGCTTATTTCCAGCGATTACAAAATTCTTTTACGGACGTACTGAAAATTTAAGTTTGACCGGTAGTTATAAAGATCGTATGAAATTCCGTTTGGCTGAAACCTATCTTTTGCTTGCTGAAGCTTATTTGGGGCAAAATATGCCAGATAAAGCTGCCCAAGCCGTCAATGAAGTGCGGAAAAGAGCTGGAGCGTCCGAAATTACCGGCGCTCAGATGAATATGGATTTCCTGCTTGATGAGCGTATCCGCGAATTAGTTGGTGAAGAAAGCAGAAGATTTACTCTGGTGCGTACCAATACTTTGGTGGAGCGTGTCAAAAAATATAATAATGCTATCAAGGATAAAATTACCGACAACAATATCTTATGGCCTATTCCACAGGTGATCAGGGATGCCAATACAGGGGCACCGTTCCCGCAGAATCCGGGTTATAATTAATGGTTATGGGAGGCTGTCCGAATCCAAATCGAATTTTCGGCAGCTTCCCGATCTGATAACAAACAGCAAGTGCGCTGGTTAAGCGCACTATACTATCCAAATGTTAGTAAAAATATAAACCAATGAAAATAATCAATTATTTATACAAAGCTTTATTTTTCTTATGCATGGTACTGTGCCAGTTATCCTGCAAACAGGAAATTCAGGATATACCCAAAGTAAATGAAACGATGGACCTTCAGCCTTCGTCGGAAAACATTACGCTTGACGAGGTCAATTTGGCCAAAGATATCGTCACATTTAACTGGAAGCCCGCTAGGGTGCAGTCAGATGATCATTTGGTCAGCTACAGTACGATGTTAGATGTGGTGGGGAACAATTTTGGTACCGGTACAGCCATATTCAACTATGAAGACGATAATGTATTGAGCAGAAGTTTTACTTCCGAACAATTACAAAATTGGGCAAATGAAAAGTGGGGCATACCAGCAAATAAGAGCTTTACGCTAGAGTTTAGAGTCGTTGCCCAATGGGAGGGCGGTGCTACTTTTGAGGCACCCGAAGTACGTACCGTAAGAATTACAGTAAACCCGATCAAGACGGTTGTTTTTGATGCCGATAAAGTGTTCTTGAGCGGAAGTGCCGTTGGCGGGAGCAAGGTGGAGATGCCAAAAACATTGGAAAATCTGGATCAGTATGCCTATGTATTGAATTTGCAGCCTGGCGAACTGGAAATTCCGGTCGAATTTAACGGTGAAACCAATTATGTTGTTACCTCCGATGCAAGCGGTGAACTAAACGATGGAAATGCCGTTGGCATCAAAATGAGAGAAAACGTATTCTCCTGGAAAATAGCAACTGCTGGCGAATATCGCGTTGTGGTCAATATGCAAAAAGCGACAGCAACCATTTATTCTCCAGCGAAAGCACTTGCTCCCAAAATAGTGACATGGACAGGGGATCAGCCTTATACGACCACGGTGACGGATTTGTGGATGCACGGAAGTATCAATGGCTGGGGAACTCCGGTAAAAATGGATTGTCAGGTAAGTTTGGCGGATCCGCAGGTTTTGGTCTATACCGGGGGTAAAGTCGGGACCACCAAGTTTATCGTAACTGGAGACAACAGTAATAACAAAAACCTGGCTTATGCTTTTAGTGCTCCGCCTACGACTGAAGGTGTGGCTCAGACCCTGACGCTTACTTTAGGAAAAGTAGCAGAATTGGGCGGAGGTACCGTTGGCGCCAACCGCAATTCTTATTTCACCATTCCAGCCACGACCAATGTGCTGATTTTTGATCTAAGGAACATGACAATTCTGGGGCTAAAACGTTAAGCAATTGTATCAAAGCATTTAAATTAACTTTAACATTTTTGAAAGTGAAAAACAATATAAACTATAAAAAAGCCTGCCTCAGCGCATTTGCTATCATGTTTTGCTTTCTAGCGGTTTCATGCAAGAAAGATAGTGCTGATAACGAAAAAGATATAGCAGGGACCTTGGTGAAACCCAGCTACAACCGCAGTTCCATATTTCGTAACCCTTTAAACGGCTGGGTCATGTATGCTTCAGCTTCGGGGACTCCTTCCTATTGGGACACGCAATTCTATGTACCTGACTTAGGTAAAACGGTCAAAGCAATTGACTATGCATCTGCCTGTTATATCCGTACCAGCTGGCGAACTTTTAATCCTGTAGATGGCATATATGCCTGGAGGGATCCCAGCACGGCAATTTATAAAATGATCAAAGGGGCACAAGATAAAGGATTGCCAATCGCCTTTCGTATAGTCGTCGACGGTCGAGATCAAGGAGCAAATACGCCGCAGTTTGTTTTCGATGCAGGCGCCAAGTATTATGTTGCCAATGCTTCTTTTCCGGATAGAAAAACACCCGTGCTGCAAGATCCTGTTTTTCGGAAATATTATAGCAAGCTGATCGAAGAGTTGGCGAAGGATTTTAATGATTTAAATAAAACCTCCTTTGTCGATGCCTATGGACTCGGGTTGTGGGGTGAGGGACATAGCGTCATTTACGAAGATCCTAATAATCCTTCCGGCCAAAATATTGAGGTGATCAAAGAAGAAGTTGTTGATTGGATTTCAGATGTGTATTCCAAGAACTTTACGAAAGTGCCCTTGCTGATCAATTATCACCGCTTAGTTGGCGACCCTGCGGGTAATGGAGCTCCCAATCCTAATTCGGAGAAGCTGTTGAATAAGATGATCAACAAAGGGTACAGCCTGCGTCAGGATGCCTTTGGAATGACCGATTATTATCAAAGTTGGGAGAAGAATTTTGCCAAGATCTGGAATTTTAAACGTCCGATTATTATGGAAGGTGGTTGGATCACGACTGGTACACACCGTTACTGGACTGATCCGAGCGGGAAATACAGGCAAGATCACCCCGAAGATGTTCGGCAGGGCGAATTTGACAGCTCTTTGGAAGCCGCTGTAAATATGATGGATTTCCGTATCGGTGAAATTGAAAGCTGGTTCACCAAATCTTTTACCTTATGCCAGCGTTTTATTTCTGAAGGTGGCTATCGTTTATATCCCGATCGTATTTATTTACCGGAGAAAGTCAATTCGGGTACTGAAGCGACAATTAACCACCGCTGGCGGAATATGGGCTGGGGGTATTTCCCGAACAATATTCCTCAGTGGAATTATAAATATAAGGTAGCTTTTGCACTCCTGGACGAAGAAAACAGGGTGAAAAAAGTTTTTGTTGATGATAAAGGAGAACCTTCCACCTGGCTTAAGAATAATCCAGTCGCATACGAGTTGAAAGCTAATGTCGATGTAGCTGCTGGAAACTATACCTGGGCCGTCGCCATTGTAGATACAACAAATGAAAATCAGCCGGGAATAAGGCTTGCCGTAAATGGCGATATTACTGGTTCCGGATGGTTAAAACTACTGAAAGTGCAGGTACAATAAATTTCTTGGTTTCCTCGATCAAAAGCGAAATCAAGTGCTATTTTTTGGTCAAAAGGGCCTGATGTTGATCAGGCCTTTTATTTTAACGCGTATTTGTATAGTAATTTTTATGATTCTTTTGCGCCCTCTTTTTAGTTTTATTATCCAATTTTTATATGCTAAGTCGCGAGTTATGGGCCTATATGTAGCTGAAATTTGAAAAAACAAGTTATGGTTTCTGTAATCTATTCTTTTTATACCTTCAATAGAATTGACAAAAAACAATAGCGATTAAACTTTGATCTAGTTTGCAAGATGATTTAGACCGCCTATCGTATTAGTGAAGAGGCGGTTGTGATGTCAGATTTGTTTGACGAAATAATACAGGACATGACATATCCATCCTGTTTGATTTTGAGGTGCAGATTAGCGCTTGTTACCTTTTTGCTCACATAAGTGTGTTTAATATTAAATTCAACTTTTCCTGAACCATTACTGCTGGGTAGAACTTCGACCTGCTCATTTGGATTTTTTAGTTTAAATGTTTGCGTAGCATCTAAATAGCCAATCCCATTTTCAATTTTTTGTAGGGTGTATTGGGTTTTTACTAAAAATACCTGTTCATCTGCCCCTAAGACTGGAAATGCCACTATTTCTGTTTTTTCAACTGAATCACCCACTTTCATTGGTTTGTTTGGCGTTTTATCTTCAAACTGATTCTGTTCCATTTCGGTTTTCAAATATTGTTTTTCCAGGGAATCTAGCGTGTTATTTACTATCGAATCAATCTTAGTTTTACCATTTTCATCGTAATAGCCATATATCGTAGAACCACTTAGCGGAGCTTTTAACGGAGTTATCTGCTCGTTAAATTTCATGCTAGTCTCTACAAAAAGTATTTCTGTCTTATAGGGAATTATCTGCTTGATTTCTGCGCCTGTAGAGGTGGTCGATTGGACCTTATTATTTCCTTCCAGATTCATCGTAAAGGGGGATGGTCCCTCCAATTTGCCTTCTGCTTTGGTTTGATATATACCCGTTGTCTCGTACTTTATTTTTGGCTGAGGAAGGTGTTTAAAGACAAAGGATTCCTGAGCGTTAACGTACTGCAAAGCAACCAAAAATAATAATGTAAAATAGTAATTCATTTTTATATTTGTTAATATTCACTAAAGTTAATCAATGGCAATAGTATTTTTATTGCTTAGTACTGTGTTTTTTTAACGCTCGTTTTCGCTATTTTTCGAGTTTTCCCTATCATGGCTTAAGCGTTGGTTGCTTTTTTACCTCAAAAGGGCCGATATTCAAATCAGATCCTTTGTTTTAGCGTACACTTGTACAGTAATTTTTATGTTTGTTATCGTTTCCTCGTTTTTGTTTCATCATCCAATGTTTTTAAAGACTATTGGATTTTCACTGTCCAACGCCAATTCTTATGTTGATCCTTATTTTTTGAAAGGTAGTTTGTAGCCGTTTTGAACTATTAATGCCACGTCGAGCGATGTGACTTTTTCGGAATTTATGACCTTTTGTTTCGTTATTTAAAATTTCGATAAGGTAATCCAATGTTTAATCGGGTTAAAATTATGCGCTTACTGGATTTTATCTTTGTTCTGAGCTGGAATAAAAAATGAATAATTGTTGACAAGATCAATCTTTCGTTAGAAGGTGTTTTTTGATTTTGATATGGTCTGATGCAGTCTGGGGACAAGCTTTGGGGACAGAAATAAGAAAGGTAATCTAAGTCAGTATGATACTTACTTTATAATACCAGTTTTTAGGTGACTTAAAGTAGTTTAATAGATTGTTTTTTGATAAATTCATCATAAAAAATAGGTCTGATCTTAATGCCTAGAATGTTTTGAGGGTAGTCTTGTTAGGTTGACTGCTGCTAGAATTGATGTGTAGGAATAATTATTTTACAAAAAATTGAAAATACGCAGGGGATAGAAAAAATGAAATTAATAAAGGGGTTAGGTAAAAAGATTATAAATCTGTACAACGATTTAAGCGATGCTGATTCGAGCTGGACAAATAGATGCTATGACTTTTATCTTATTTTTGGATCTACAGACGAGCTTAAAGCACCTTGGATACAGACCAATTGGAAACTGGACTTTCAGCCTTACTTTGACTTACTATTGAAGCAGGTGAATAATTCGAATGGAACGGGGATAAGAGTAGACAAATTCAATTTGGAAAGAAGGGTATCTAAAAATGGTAATGAGACGTTTGTATATCATGCCCCCATTAAAGCTGGAAGACTAAAATGGGATGAAAAATCACATGAGAAATGGACTGTTTCCGATAACTCAGAAAATTACTTTCAACGGTTTGAACTTTGGTCGCCAATTTGGACAAAATGTGAAAGAAGAGATATACCTCCAGAAATCTATATTACAATAACTAATCAACGGGGTTTTCAAAATGGATATAAAATTGAGTTTGGCTATTTTATGGTGATTGCAGTTGCGAAAAGCTTAAATATTGATTCAAAATCAATACTTAAAGAACTTTCCGAAAAAATAGACTCAAAAGCTACCATTTTCAAGACTCGAAAATGGGGAAAGCCCGAAAAGTTTGGCGACTGGACATTCCTAAACTGCATTCAGGATACCTATATGGTTTTATACAAGGAAGAAAGTTTGCATACTTTCGACTTCAATAGTTTGGAGTTTCAGCCTCATTGGGAAGTGTTATATAGACATACCTAAATGCCCAATTGCCTGATTTACGAAGTTTTTTTCAACACGTTTAAAAGTATTTTTTTTTCAGACAAAAGGTAAATATGTTTTATTTCTGACCTAGCCTTTTACATCAATACAAAGCGGGGCCTAAGCCCCACTTATGGTTCAGTACTTATAATTCGAATGAAATATAAGTTGCAGACTATATTCCTAATTCACCATGGGCAAGCATATGTCTGTAAATCGTTCTGCAGTTGTCGAAGAATCCTGAACAGGAATTTTCAACATAGGTTTGCGAAGTGAAGGTGTCAATCACTTGGCCACTAGTGTTGTAGACCGTTAGCGTGTAAACACACTTTCTTAGAAATTTTGCATTGCTTTCTTTTGTTGACTCGGCAACTTCAACTTTGTTGGTGTTTTCGGCAGCTGCCGAAGTACTTGTTTTTACTTCTGCATTTTCTTTGGCAGCTTTTGTGTCCGTGCCTGCAAAAGCTGCTGTCGATAGCGCAGCTAGGGCTACCAAACTCATCAATAACTTTTTCATTGTTTTTAAGTTTTATTTGTTAAATAATGTATGCCTTTTGGGCATGTTTTAATTATCTAATACTAAAAGTAATCACAAGAAATTTGACTAGGATGAGCGATTCTTATTCGTGAGAGTTGATCTAATATTCGCGCTTACTTGGTTGATATTTAGTTTATCCAGTAAATTAAACGCCGCTCAAAAATTAGACTGAATATCCGCACCTATTTTCACCTCCCGATTTCGGTCATTCACCGAGTTTTCCCGAACGTTGGTCTAAAGCCCATAGGCCAGCGACCTATTGTGTTGTAGTTTTGAGTCAACAAATAAGAACAACAGAACTAACATTATAAAAAAGATATTATGAAAACCCTAGTAAAAACATTCGCAGCAGCAGTCTTAATCGCCGTATCAACATTCGCTATGGCAGCTGAAGGACCTGGATCTAAATCAGCAAAGGCAAATGTTAACCTTTCCACAGCAGATTTCGCGTTAGAGCATTATGTTGCGGTAACGACAGCCGGCGAGTCAGCAGGAGTAGAACAATTGTTTGCTGAAGATTTCAACCAAAAGATCCAAGCGTCCAATGTACAAAGCCATGGTCGTAGCGAAATCGTTAATTCCTTAAAAAAGCAAAAAGGAGAGAAATTGAACTGCACAGTAAGCACCGATATCCTTGAAGAGTCAGCAGACTATATGGTCGCTAAAGTAACCTTGAAATTTGAAAACTTTACCAAGACTGACCTGGTCACCTTAGAGCGTGAGGGTAACATCTGGAAAGTATCGAAATCAATCAATTCGTACAAATAAAATCTAATAGCTAATGGTCTGTCAGTTCGGGTGGAGGACAGGCCACTAGTGAATTATCTATTTAAGTTTAATTTAAAAGCCGCGTCGGGAGATGTGGCTTTTTTTCTGATATAAAAGTTTGGAACTTTTAATTTAACTTTAGGTATTCACCATTCGTGCTGAGGTTTCGCACAAATAGCGTATGGTCGCTAGATTATAGTAATACAGAGGGCAATAACTTAGATTATTGAGCGAAAAAAAGAGTAAGTAATGGATATTAAAAAGCACCTACTGGCGTTAAGAAGTTTTGAAAATTCTTTAGCCCAAGCATTAAATCAACTTCAGCGTGGAGTTGGTAACGACCTGTCGTTCTTGGAAAATTTTGATAAATTGAATAATTGCTATAAAATGGATTCAAGGTCAAGTCAGCTATTATTGAGAGCCATGCAATTATCCAAATCTGAGGATATATATTCAAGATTCGAATTGTCGGATATCGAAAAGGCCTATGATTTTATGCTCGAAACGAATACTAATAATTTAAATATTTGGGTTGATGCGATCTATTTTAATGAAATTGTTATGGATAATAAAAGAAAAAGTGAGCCATTGAAAACTCGATTTTATTCTCTATTAGCTAACTTCAAAAAAGAAATTGAAAAGTTGGATAGGTAGTTAGGTTAGCCCTGTAGGACTAACATTAGCGCCCCCATATTGAATTTGGACGAAAAAGTAATAGAAACAAAATTTAGATACTACACGATGAAAGATAAATATGAAAAATGGGCTATTGATTTATCCCTTCCTCAAGATTTATTTTTTTATAAAATGTATGTGGAATACAGTGAAATAGTTATTCTTTTAAAAAACTTAGTTGATCACACTCAAATTCTCGAAATAAAATTTGAGTATTTTGTTTCGTATAAAGTTACGATCGACTTGGCGCTAATGATGATGGTTAACCAGAACGACGATTTTCGAGGATTTGCGAGATCTACATGCTCCGCTTATTTGGATTCAGTTATTGAGGGCAGCTATGATATTTTAGAACGAAAAAATATTGAACATTTCGTTATTTATAATTTAGAAAATGCAATTGAGGTGCTTTCGGATGAACCTGCTACATTTCGCTGGTTAAGTAAGGAAGAGGTAACCGTCTGTAATGTCTCAAAAACCTGAAAAATGAAACGACTTATATATGTATTGTTTCCCGTATTGTTGGGCTGCGGAAACAGTAGTAAAGAAAATAGCCAATATGATAAGGTGATGATTTTCTCTTCGGATACGTCGTATGTAAACGATATTTCATGGCAGGCGGATGATTTGTTAAGCAGTTTCTACCAGGATAGTTCGACGTTTTCAATTGGTCGTGCAAAAACAATGAAAGAGAGCCGGGTAGCGGATATCCTTCACGATCTAGACCATCTAAAAATAACGTATTATGCAAGAAAAAATCCTTATATAAAAGAATTCAATTTCTGTAAAAAATGGCAAATTATTTTTTTTAAACAGGAGATACAGCAATGTGCTATTTGTATTGACACTACTTCCATGTTAATGTCTGTAAAAGATTCTATTTTTAAAATTGAGAGCGATAGGTTTTATAACAATGTATCATTAACAGATTTTTATCCTCTTCAAGCTTTAGGTCAAAAGCATTATAGTAGTCGGGTGATTACTATTCAAGAGTAGGGATATCTTCTTCTATGGTAAGGGATCTTCTTAATAAGCGCTGAATTGCATATAACATAAAATTTAGCTTATGATACATTATTTGAAAATTGGTTTAATTTGTTTTTTATTTACAGCCTGCTCAGGAAATATGGTTCTAACGAAAAAGGCTATCGGGGTGCTGGAAAAAGTTCATATGGATCAATTAAGCTATTTCAATAATATGGATCAAAAGGATGATTATGCAAGTATTATCTATTTTGGAAAGCAAGGTCGAAATATATTGGCAAAAGAGGCTTCCGATGTGATTTTGCCTGGTCATTTTACGATTTTAGAGGGATTTAATATTGCTTGGGGAGATTATGTTGGGCTAATCTGGAATGATCGTGTAGCCTATAGTTATCATAGGCAGACTGGTAGTAAAAAACTTCACATTGTTAAATTGTTACTTAGTAACACTGATCTGGAAAAGGCTAATGTGGAGATATCCTCTCCTATTGTTGAAAAGGTAAAGAACTGGAACACTCAATATATCCGTAATCTTAAAAATCAAGTTGGTATGGGAATATCGGACGGATTTTGTTTTATGGCTACAAGGGTTGATATGAATCGTGCAGATAAGAATCAAATAGAAACGATTTCTTTTGAGGAATTTTAATCTTTTTAATGCAGGTTTCGCTTTAGCGTACTATGTTTGAATGGAATAGGATCGCTAGGATATATTAATTATGGAAGAGAAGTATTATTACAAACTTTATTTACAAATTGTTTTAAGAGGAGCGGATTACGTTTTTGGCTTCATGAATGTTTCTCATATTCCTTATGAAAAATTTTATGAGCTTTTTCAGGATCAGGTGACAACTGAAACCTTTTTATTTGAAGATGTCAGTTATTTTATAGATGAAGAACTTTATCAGAAGAATAAGGCTTTTCTGGATAAGGAAATTTCATTTACATTTGATTTTGATTTATTTGAATATAGTATTGGTCTCACCGGAGATCCATTTTACCGCTATATAAAAGATTATTACGAAGAGCTACCACCCGCAATAAAACGTATATAAAAATGTACCTGTACTTATAATAAAAAGTAAATATGTTTGAATGTGGACAAGGCTTTATATCAACAAAAACTTTTAGTGCATCCGTTTTTGTTTATTTACAATAATGTTAAGAATAAATGCTGATGAATGATTTTAAAAAATGGGATCCGGTATCTCCACCACCAAATGATCTTTATTTTGTTCATTTAACGGACAACGGTGGTAGCATAGAGATTCATCTGGCTGAAATGAAAGATGACCGAAAATTAATCTTAAAATTTAAAGGTGTGATGTCTTATCAAGTGACAGATGAAGGTGCAAGATCAAGAAGTCTCTATGAGCACCCAGGTTATAGAGGTTTAGTGGTATCAGATAATTCAAACTATTTAGATTGGTTTCGTAGAGAAAGTCAAGAAATGTTTATAGATTGGGATCTGAAACACTATTCTATAAGTAATGTAAATAATATTATCGACATCATAAGCGGTGATGAAATCGAAGTTGCTTGGCAAGCAGACGTCTGATATGGAGTAATATTTATCATACTCTTAGTAAAGAATGTGTTCTGCATTTTATCTTTTTACATGTTGATGGTTTAATCATTGTTCTGTTGAAGAAAGAACCAAAAGTATATAAACAAAAACAGCGGTATTAATCGTATCTTCGTTTCAAGGGCAGACAACTGTCCAATCCTTAATAGCTGTGTCTACAGCAATCAGATTAAAATTTTCACGAATATTATTTAACACGGTAGGAATATCGAAATAGCAAGCTAGTATTGAATATGTTAAGTTACGAAGCATACGAAAAAAGTGTTTTTGATTGGCTGATGTCCAAACATCGGGCAGATAACAATTTTACCTTTACAGTAAGACAAAGTGCCACGAAGAATTCCGAAACAGATTACTTTATCGGAACCCAGCGTTCAGGCTATTTTGCAACTACCTTTTGGTCTATTCCCGTCAATTTCCCCGGTTCTTCTGGCGATGCTATGAGCTTAATTTTCGTATTGGGGGAGTCTACTTATACGTACTATTTTGAATTTACCCAAACCCAAGATCCTCAAGATGATCAAAATCGTGCTGTCCTGAACTTAATCAAGACAATCAAAGAGCCTCTGATGGAAAAGTATAGGCTGGCACGGAAAATCAATGAAACAGCCAAAATGTATACGATTCGAATCGCTGGTCTTAAAGAAAACTATAACTCTTTGGAAGTTATGTATCGGGATATTGATGAGCAGTTGGCTGATATTATCGCGATCATCGATCGGGGTATTTTGAGCGTCAAGCAGTCTATTCAACGGTTTACAGCGCATCGCGTTACACCCCAAGAGTTTGTCAGCCTGATCAATAAGCTGAATCAACGTATCGAAAAACACCGCGCTATCGTTAAAGAAGTCGCTGTTGAGGAAACATCCATTGACACAGAAACAGCTATAAATTGTACTCCGATGCCGCTCAATCAAATTTTATATGGCCCTCCAGGTACCGGAAAAACCTATAGCAGCATCAACTTAGCCCTTTCCATCATCGAAGGAAAAAGCGAAGCGGAACTGTCTCTTGAGGATAGAATTTCCTTAAAAGCACGTTTCCAGCGTTATGTGGACAGCGGACAGATCCTTTTTACAACTTTTCATCAGAGCATGAGCTATGAGGATTTTGTGGAAGGAATCAAGCCGCGTTTTGATGAATCGGACAATGGAACCAAGCAGCTAATCTATGAAGTGGAAAGTGGGTTGTTTAAGATTGCCTGTGCCCACGCGGCGTACAATAGCTATATCGAACTGCACCCGAGTGAAGAGCTATCTACTGGTACAGAATTGGTCAGTCAATTTAATTCCGGGGTATTTCAAAAGGCGATCGGCAATCCGGATATTAAAGGAAAGCCTGTGGTTTTAATTATCGATGAGATCAATCGGGGCAACGTATCCGCCATCTTTGGTGAGCTGATCACGTTGATTGAGGAATCCAAACGTGCCGGGCGGGACGAAGCGCTTGAAGTTATCCTGCCTTATAGTAAACAGAAATTTTCTGTACCATCCAATTTGTATCTCATCGGCACCATGAATACAGCCGACCGTTCGGTGGAAGCCTTAGATACCGCTTTGCGCCGCCGATTTGCCTTCGTGGAAATGATGCCCAATACCGAATTGCTCGGCGATATCATCATTGAAAATATCAATATACAGCATGTCCTCAGCAGGATCAACAACCGCATCAGGGTGCTTTTGGATAAAGATCATCAAATAGGACATTCTTATCTGATTAATGTGCAATCACCTCGGGATCTCAGTCATGCCTTTAACAATTGTATAGTGCCCTTACTCAAAGAATTCTTTTATCGGGATGAGGAGAAAATTGCATTGGTGTTGGGAGCAGGATTTGTTGAAATTGAAAATGACGGCTTAGCAGGAGATCTCTTTCCAGACTTCGATAAAATACGGAAGCCGCAGTATAGGACAAAGCTGAATGTACTTGAGGTCCCAGCAGAAAATATTATAGATGCCTTGAATCAATTGATCGGATAATCTTATGCAGCATGTTCTTCAAGTCTATGAGCATGATACGTTGTATCTCAATCAGTCCTACAAAACTCAGTCCGGAGAAAGTCTGCGATTTGCACAACTTTATTTCGATGTGCTGCTCAAGTACAATGACCTGCATCGCGGCAAATACTTTGAGCCGGTCTATCAGGGCATCCGATTTAAAAGCTATGTAGGGATTGTTCAGGTGGAAAATCTTGTTATTGAGATCCTGCCCAAGATCCAGCGGTCAGCATCTCTGGTCAACTGGCGTGACGTATTGATCGAGATGCTCCTCGAAACGGAGCGGTTGAAGGTTGAAGCAGTGGGTGAGGCCTTTGTTGATAAACAGCAGATCCATTTGTTAGATATTTATTTTGACTGGTATTTGACAGAAGTGGAAGAGCTACTGCATCATGGATTGGTCAAACAATATTACCAGGAAACTAAGAATACTGTTTCGCTCAAGGGAAAACTGGAGTTTGCAGGGCATATTCAACGTAATCTCGTTCATAAGGAGCAATTTTACAATACTCATCAAGTATATGGCGGTGATCATGTGCTGCATCAGATTCTCCAGCTTGGCTTAGCGATTGTTGCTCGCCTTTCGCGGGGGAGCTATCGCTATGGACGTTGCAAGACCGTGCAATTGAATTTTCCAGAAGTCAAAGAGATTTGGGCCGACCAGCAATTATTTGATAGGTTATCTTACAGCCGTAAAACGGAATCTTATCGAACAGGAATTGAATTAGCACGATTGATTATTTTAAACTATGCCCCCAATGTCAAAGCAGGAGCTGAAAATATGCTGGCCCTGCTTTTCAATATGAATGACCTCTGGGAGCAGTATGTGCTTACGCAGCTGGCGAACTGCTCAAACGATTGGGAAGTAAGGGGACAGGAAAGCAAGCGATTTTGGCGCGATAAGACCCTTCGACCAGATATTTTATTGAAACATCGATTTACGGGCAAACAGTTTGTCATTGATACGAAATGGAAAAATTATAGCTACGATACTATTTCTTCGCAGGATTTACTGCAGATCTACGTGTATGCCGATTATTGGAATGCTATAGGTGGGATGTTGTTGTACCCCCACGGCAATACCCTGAAAAAGCAAGAACTGTGCGATTCCTATCATGGAAAAGAATATGTAGCACAAATTGGTTTGCTGTCGATATTGGATGAAAATGGCAATTTAAGCAAGTCTTTAGGGAGTGATATTCTTGCCCTGATTGATTTCACTTAGCCATTCCTGCTATTCATCGAGTTTTACAGTCTGTTATTTCAGCGCTTTTATCCGCTCTCAACCTATTATCCTCTCGAATGTAATAAACTCAGGCGAAAAGGAATTAACCGCATTAATCATAACAAGCGTACGATCATTGGATAATAAATATTGTATTTCAGTTTGTTGATCGATAGGCTTTTCGTAATTTAAGTGTCACAAACACAATTATAAACTTTTTATGAAAAATCTCTACTTGATCCTCCTGGGATTATTTTTGCCTATTCATGTCGTATGGTGTCAGTCGTCTATTGCTTATTTGGGTATCGATAAAGGGCTTTCAAATGATTTTGTTACCGCGATCTTTCAGGATAGGGATGGATTTATGTGGTTTGGGACATCAAATGGCCTGAATCGTTACGATGGGTACGAATTTAAAGTTTTTAAAAACGACCCATTGTCTAAGAATACCCTTCCTGACAATCGTGTAACTGCTGTTGCCGAAAGTGCTTCGGCACAGCTATATGTAGCAACGAAAAGTGGGTTAGCAGTGATAGATCCCAATCGCACACAATGTAAACAAGTTTTAGTATATTCAGATGGAGGAAATAAACTGCTTAATTTTCCGATCCATCAGATAGAAAAGGATAATCAAGGCCAGTTATTTCTGCATGGCGGATCCAAAGGGCTATTTAAAGTTGAAGAAACAAGAGGTGGAAGCATCGTCCAAAAGATACCTTTAAAAGATGCCGGCCAAAATCAGCTTGATTATCGTGTTTCAGCGATTTGCAAAACTGCTGATGCCGGCGTCTGGGCATTAATAGACCATGTTGGTTTGGCTTATTATAATAGCAAAAAAAAACTTTTTTCGATCGTAAAAAAAGCTGATCTGCAGTCAACAACCATGGCAGCAGCACCTACAGGAGATATTTGGTTCGCCAGTAACCAAACAATTAGTTGTTATCATGTAGAAACAGGTACTTTCACAACTTATAATCACAATACTGATCGGAAGTCTATCGTTAATCTTTATTTTGGAAAAGACAAAAAGCTGTGGATATGTACAGACGGTAATGGCATACAGAAATTTAATATTATAACGCGAACGTTTGAAAATAATATTGGGTTTGACCAACAGCAATTAACCAGTCAGTCTATTTTTTCTGTGTTGGAGGATAAAGAGGATCGGCTTTGGGTCGGCACATTAAGAGGAGGTATCAATATTGTAGATCCAGTAAAAAGAAGATTTCAAACATTTAAACTTAATTCCAATAGCGAACGCGTAAATACCGCCGACTTTATTTTATCGTTTGAGCAAGCTGATCAAAATCATGTATGGATCGGAACCGATGGGGATGGATTATATAAATGGAGTATAGCGAAAGGTACCTTGGTCAACTATCCCTATTCAGCGCATAACGATCTCAAACCCGCTTTTATAACGTCGCTAATTCAGCATCAAAAGGATCAGTTGTGGATTGGAAGCTATGATATGGGGCTTGTTAAATTAAATACAAAGACAGGCCAAGTGAAACATTATGCCTGTTATTATCCAAATACCCCATATGTCAATAATGCTGTATGGCGTTTATTTAAAGACAGTAGGGGGAAGCTTTGGGTGTCAACACTCGCCAGTGGAAATGTCTATTGCTTGGATACCATCACAGATCAGTTTAAACACCTCGATGTGCCAATACATGATGTGTTAACTTTCTTTGAAGACAAAGATGCTATTTTGTGGATGGGATCTTGGAACTCTTTATTCCGTCTGGACTTGTCTACTATGCAATACAGGAGCTATCACATCGGTAGTCCAATCCGTTTTATCCAACAAACAGAAAACGGTTTTCTTTGGCTTGGCACTGAAGGGGGTGGACTTTTACATCTGAATCTAGGTACGATGAACTATAGGCGTTATACCGAAAAGGATGGACTGGTGAGCAATACGTTGTTGAATAGCTTACAGGATGACCAGGGTAATATGTGGATGTCGTCACTTGATGGACTGTCCAAAATGGATGTGCAAAAAAAAATATTTCAAAACTTCTATCAGTCAGATGCGCTCCAGAGTAATCAATTTAATTACAATGCTGCCATCAAATTAAAGAACGATCAGATGATTTTTGGAGGTATACGTGGTTTTAATATATTCAGACCGAAGGATATATTTTTTCAGGCCAGATTTCCCCCGTTAAAATTGACGCGATTGAGTATTGATAATGTACCTTATGGGCAAACTGGGGCGCATAAGCAAATCCCCTTGAATACTGTTCAACGTCTAAAAATACCATTTGAAAAGGCAACTTTATCCTTCTCCTTTGCGGCATTGGATTTTAGTTTTTCGGATAGGATCGACTACGCCTATTATTTAGAGGGCTGGGACAAAGGTTGGAATCAAGTCAATAAGCAAAGGACCGCTTATTATTCAAATCTCAGGGAAGGTAACTATAAATTGCATATCCGATCGACCAACGCGAATGGCGAATGGAACAAAGCAGAACGGATTATTGACGTCGAAATTTTGCCACCCTGGTATCGAAGTATTTGGGCATATATGGGGTATCTTTTACTGCTCGTTGCGCTCCTTTATCTTTATAATAGGTATCGAGAGAATAAGGAAATACTGCTTTTTAAATTAAAGACTGCAGAGTTTGAACGGGATAAAGAGCACGAATTAATTGAAGATAAATTGGCATTTTTTACTCATATCGTCCATGAGATTAGAACTCCATTGACCCTCATTGTCAATCCTATTAAAGATATTGTCATCAAATCAAAAAAGAATATGGCTGAATCAGAAGAATTACTGTCCGTTTATAATCATTCCAAGCGATTGCTAAACCTTGCAGATAAACTTCTTTTGTTTAGAAAATCTGATGGCAACTTTGATGAGCTTGCCTATACGGTATTTGACATTATACAGGTTTGGCGTAACACCTTTGAATCCTTTAGGCAATTGGCAAGTTCGCGAAATATCACTTACTCATTTGAAACGGCTATTGAAAAACAAATCGTCAATGCAGATTATGAAAAATTGGAGATCTGTTTTATCAATTTACTTCAAAATGCACTTAAATATACGGCTAGTGGCGGATCTGTCGCTGTTAAAGTGAGCCGTATAGGCAGGGAGCTAAGCTGTGATATCATCGATTCGGGACAGGGCTTTCCAACTCAGCTAACAGAAGAAATATTTAAACCTTTTAAGCGTAATTTTAGCTTAATTAACCATCATGCAGATGGTTTTGGAATCGGGCTATTTTTTGTTAAAAAATTTATCATGCTGCATCAAGGTCAATTGGAGCATCGCGCAAACCCACATTCTGGAGCAACTTTTTCAATCAAATTACCTATTACCGAGGTCAGTTCATCCACTATGGATAGCACCGTCGCATTACAGCAAAACACGTATGACTATCTTCCTTCCGCTGAAGAAGAGCATCCTGCACACCCAGTTTCACTTCGATCTGTAAAAAGACCGGCAATTGATGAATTGTACGAAAATGAAATGCAAGAGAAGATACTGATCGTGGACGACAGTGAAGATATGCTAAACTATATTGCAGGTATTTTTTCTGACAAATATCAGGTTGTCAAAGCAAATAGTGCCGAAAGGGCATTGGCTATTTTAGAGAAATTAGAACCCGGTATTATCATTAGTGATGTGATGATGGGTGGATCCTCTGGAATCGATCTCTGCAAACAGTTGAAAAGCAATAGAAAGCAAAGCCATGTACCTATTATCTTATTAACTGGAAGCTCGTCGTTTGATGTTAAATTAAAAGGAATAGAAGTTGGTGCAGATGATTACATCGTTAAACCTTTTGACAAAGAGCTGCTCGTGGCACGAGTAGAAAGTCTACTAGAAAACAAAAATAGACTACATACCTATTTCTACAGTGAAATTACCTTGCAATCCAAAGATCATAAAGTTCCGGCTGCCTTTAGAGATTTTTTACAACGGGCAATAGCGGTGGTTGAAAAGCATTTGTTGAATGAAAATTTTACGGTAAAGATGCTTGCCGACGAACTCGGTATGAGCCATTCCAATATGTATAGACGTATAAAATCTATTTCTGGTAAATCTGCCAATGAATTTATCCGTTATATTCGGATGCGTCGGGCAGCACAACTGCTTATTAGCAACAAAACGAATATCAATGAAACCGCATATCATGTTGGTTTTAAAGATATCAAACATTTTAGACAGCATTTTTCTAAAATCTTTGGTTGTTCGCCCTCTGAATACCGCAAGCGCTATAGTCATCTGGGAAATTTGCCCAATAGTTTCAGCTAATCTTTTAAAGCCGTCTAAAATGCAAAAGAGCAGGAAAACAGTAACCTTAGTTAGGAAATGCTGTTTTTCTGCCCTTTTTGTTAGCCTGAGGTCTTCGCTAGTAAGGTCCACTGTGACTGGTCATGCCATCTTTTCGCATCGCTTCTATGATCAGGCAATTATAAACATAATCCCAGCTTGAGCTGACTTCTGAATTTTGATTTAAACCATAGGGCCACCAGTGCATGCTATCACCATTTATAACGGCTGATTCATCTGAACTGATCAATTTTAACATTTTGTTGGCATTTGCCAAACTATATTTACCATTGATAATCGTTTGTGACCACCAGCTTGTCGTTCCAGTGCCGAAGGTATGGTTCATTTCGTGCAACATGGTACGGATATTTTGGTAGCTCTCACCGGAACCAAATCGCATCCAGCCCTCATTATTGGCGTCGGCTGTCGGAACCCCGGGGTCGTAGTTGAGGTAAATATGTTTGGTAGCCGAAGTATAATTATTAGCATACCAGACCGCACTGTCGAGTGCCACTTGCAAACGTTGATAAGCAGCAAGTTGTTGTGCCGTCGGATTGTCGACTTTATTGAATGTATAGGTTACTTTGCCCTTGGGGATCGTATGGAAGGAAATATCGGGTCCGTAGCTTACACCTGTTTCATTGGTCGCATAAGCGCGTAAATGATAATTTGTACTGGGATTGAGATTGAGCATACCGATTCTAAATTTGCCTGTACCTTTTGAGCCATTCACAACCTTATGATCATTTATGGTCGGTTTTTCCTGTAAGCCCCAGCAGATCCCTCTTTCGGTCACAGCACCACCACCGCTGCTGATGATATTCACATCATAGTAAGCGATTGACGATCCCACGATAAAGATCGGATTAGTTCCGAAGGTAAACGATTGTATATCGGCCGTAGTTAATACCTGTTGCTCACCATAGGAAATACCGCCTTTATTTTTGGCATAAGGCCTGATGTAGTACGTTTGGGAGGGCGTGAGAGCCGTTAGTGCCACACTAAATTCGCCAGAACCTTTACTGGAATTTGCCTCAATAGGGTTATTGTCGATTGTCGGATTCGGATCTTTGTTCCAGCAGATTCCACGACTTGTCACCAGGGCACCACCTTTATGGAGCACTTTCCCTGTAATCATAGCACCTGTAGTCGTGATATTGGAAAAAGCCAGCTTACCGAGCTCCGCAAGCGCGATGTCATCTGTATTTTCCGTTGGCGTTACCATACTGTTCTCAGGAGTCGTTTTTTTACAGCCTGCTAAACTACAGGCTGTAAACAATACATAAAAAACTAATCTATTCATATACCAAGGTTATAATTTCTCAAAAATCATATTGCCAGATACCTTAAAATAAGACCCGTCTGAAGCGGTTCCATTCATATTCCCGAGGAAGCCGAGGGTTACAGGTCCAGCTTCAGTTACCGTAAATTCGAATATAGCGTTGCTTCCCGATAGTGTTTGAAAGCCTATGGCCGTATTTAAGGCTGATTGATCCGGTAGGGTAGTCCCTTTTGCAGCAATGAGGTGAACAACACCGGCGCTACCTTTGTCAAGTTTCGAAACCGTAAAACGATATTTGCCCGGTTGTAGATTGGTCGTTTGATAAATCTTACCATTTACAATTGGGGCTAAGTTAGGTGAAGGTGATGCCCATTGCCACCAACCAGCCTCCAACGACAAACAAGCTTTTTTATCGCGAATCTCAATTCCGCCATAATACTTTCCGTCTGCTGTCCTGAAATTTTTTGCAGCATCATTGACCATCCACACGGCTGGTGTACCCCAGCGATCGCCGGCCATTTCGGAAGTCTCGAAAGGAAAGTTCATGTTTTTTAGATAAACCTCCTTGGGCGAAATATTTGCTGAATAATTCGTATAGAACGTATCAATACTTAACGAATCAGGAACAAACAATGTACGATAACGGAGCGGTTTGCCTGGTAGAAAATCAGCTAGTACACTTTTGCCCAGCTTAATGGAATCTCGTTGGATGATCAATTTGCCTGCCGTATTGGTGTACTCAACTTCAGTAAACTGAGCGCCACTTGTCAGATCGATTCCCCCCCAGTTGACTGTGGTTTTTTGGTCTCCAGCAAAATAGTCTACAGCATACATTGGCCTGTTGATGAGCCCCGAAGCGAATCGTTCGCCATACGACACTCCGGTTTTAAATACGCTTAACGACTTGTTGCCTTGGGCATCGTAGGTGATAAGTTCAAAATTATGTACCCCTTCGCTTATTTTTAGTGAAATTTTTAAGGTATCTACACCAGCAGTACGATTGATTTTCAGCTCGGTCGAATCTTGTCGATTATCCCAGTATATTTTGAGGCGCTCTACCTTGGGGTCGGCCATAAATAATCCAGTAATATAGACCCGCTCTTTCCCCGAGAAGACCTTTACTGAATCAATTTTTCCAGTATAGGAAATTTCGCCACCTTCGAGATACTTTTTATAATCATCACTTTTTGAACAGCAGAGGAAAAATAGCATGGCCACGCTCAGCAGGGACATGATAAAGAATGTTTTAATATGTGTTACTTTCATAATAGTCTAATTGATAATAAACAAGTTGTCTTAACGTGGATCGCCATACACCTGTAACTCGGCGATGGACATAAAAGAAGATCCCTGCCAATTTTTAATGGTCTTGATGCGTAGGTAACGAACTTTGGGTGCACTCACGTCAAAGTCAAAGCTTAACCCTGAATTGGCGAGTTGATAATCCTCATCCGTTTGTTGCCCCATGGGTAGTCCCGAAGGTTTTTTGCTTTCGAATGTGCCTAAGAGACTCCAGTTGTTCCAGCTTCCGTCCGAAGGCGGGTTGTCCGAACCCCATATTTCAAAAAATCGCACATTACCACCGTAATAATACATACGGCCATTGTTGGTATATTCGGGATAGTCCCAAATTACAATCCGACTCATTTGGGCCAACTTACCCGTGTCGAACGTCACCCATTGTGGGCCATTCACAGTGACGTCAGTCAATGATATATTCGGCCAGTTCCAATTGTCTCCATCCCACATTTTAGATAGCCCTGTGGAAGCATATTGTTGTTTAGTGTCTGTAGGCAATGTGATAGCGGTATACCTTGATTTGGGAAGTGCAGTTTCAAAAAGGGGAGTCAAGGTTGTGACCAGCGTATCGGTAAAATTCATGTATTTGTCTCTCACCGTAATCGCAAACTGCTTGGGATTTGGTGCAAATCCACGGATGGTACGCGAAATCTGTTTCGCGGAAGTATAGATGTTATCTACCGAAGGTACCCATTCACCCAAGGAGTCGACCATCACCATCACCGTTAAATTTTTTTCAGTCTCGTTTTCGGCGGTGATCCGAATACCACCAAAAGCTGGAATAGCCTCCAGACTTCGGAAAGTATTCCAGATCGGATTTTCTAAAGGCTTCACGGATACTTCGATAGGTGCCGAACTGATTTCACTTCTATTTACAGCATAGAGCTTAATTGAATGCGGATTTGTATCTGCGAAACCTTCCACCAACAGCGTGTTGTTATAGTAGGAGGATTTCACTTCCATTTCTTTACCCGATTTTAATTGATAGACAGCTTTGACATACAACAGGTCCTGGTCTTTTGGTAAGGTATAGGTAAGACGTGCGGCGCCTGCCAAGTTCTCCACCTTTACATTGCTGACCTGCCCCGGTGCAGCGCTGTTGACGACAGGAGCGACTTGAATTTCTTCTTTACAGTTTTGGAATAAGATGCAGAGGAAAAAGATAGCCTGCATCAGTTTTCTGTTTATATTCATTTCTTGTGACTTTAAGGATTAAATTGAAAGGATTACCATCCTAAATTTTGTGTCAATGAAGGATTTACGGTTAATTCGCCCTGCGCTATTGGCCAGAAGTAATCTCTAGGGACGACAAATGTCTGTTGAAACAAGGTTCTTATCTGATAGTAATCCGTACTGATTTCCTGGTTTACACTCCAGCCAGTAATGTTCTGGTTGAAATATTTAACGGCCAATTTCCAGCGCCTTAAATCCCAATAGCGTTTACCTTCAAATGCCAATTCGATCATTCGTTCACGTTGGATAATTTCGCGAAGACCTTCTTTGGTCGTAGGTTTGTCCGGGTTTGATGAAAACTGAGTCCAGGAAGATAGGACACCCGGTATTCCAGCGCGTTCACGTATGCGGTCCAAATAGGTGTAAACATCAGCAGAAGGACCATTTGCTTCATTCAAGGCCTCAGCGTACATCAAATAAATATCACTTAGCCGCATGTTTGGCCAAGGATAGTATTTATAACTGACACCATTGCTGCTGAATGCTTGTTCCCAATTCACTAATTTTTTAAGGAAGTAGCCCGTTTCATTGATCCAGCCATGATTATTGGCGCCAGCAGGCTGATTTAACTTTGCCTGCACATAATAAGTATCCTCATCCGATAGGCTTTTTGTATCAAATTTGAACCAGATGCCACCGTCAAAACCTAGATCAGCATAAAATCGGGGCTCACGGTCAAAGTTTAGACGTGCCGAAGTATATCCTTCTTTGATGTAATACCGATCTGCGGCAGTGGATACACGTAGGCTAGACTTGTCGTTATAATCGAGGGTTTTATCCTCATTGATGGGAACACCGTTTTTAGTATAAAACATTTCTGCGATTTTCAGGGGCGCGCTGAGGTGTTGTCTTGCGGTACCAACCACAGCTTCAGGGGTTAAAAGAGGCATTGCATCCCGCTGTATATTCCATGCCTGATGATTGGGGTTTGCCCAGATATGTTCGGCAGACCAGCGTTCATTGAAGCCTAGATTGATGCCCAGCACCTGTGCAGTTGCATCGCTCATCTTAAACTGCCCATATTCAGCCTTATTGAAAGGAAAGAAACGAATACCTGCGGCATCGGCAGATTCAATTGCAGCTTTTGCTGCCTCCGCAGCCTTTGTCCATTTTGATGCGTCATAGGAAGGGTTGAAAAGCTGTTCGCCTTTGCTATTTCGCATGGACTGATAATCTGTATTACCATTGAATAATGGACTTGCGGCAGTTAGCAATACCTCAGCCTTTACAGCCTGAATAATGGGTTTGGTCACTCGTCCAAGCTCGGCTGCTTTGTTGGGAATAATCAAAGGAACAGATTTCTGTGCAGCAGAATCCAACAAAGAAACAATGTAATTGACAACTTCATCGACTGGACGCTGTTCTACCCGTACAGCAGACTGATCTGCATCAAGGGATATATTTTTTTCGACGACAGGAATTGGTCCATATTGACGGAACAATAAATAATGGTAATACGCTTTTAGAAACATTACTTCTCCAATCCATCGCGAACGATCATCGCTGGAGAGATCAGGTACTTTGGACAGATCAGAAACATTCTCTAAAAAGATATTGCAATCTCGGATAGCGATCCATAAGCCACTTCTCCAGGAGTCTACAAGAGGTTGATTGACATTTTGTCCGCCCCTTGCGATACGCCAGTTATTTGCCGGATAGATTTCACGCTGGGCAACAGGTAGCCATACCTCATCACCAGCCAGAAATCCAATATTGCTTTGTGCATCCGAATTATTCGGTAACCACGAATAGCAGGTGAAGAGAAATTTTTCTGCTTCATTTCTTAAGGAAAAAGCATTGTCAATTGTCGCCACATTGTCCGGAACAACGTCGATATAATCTTTACAGGCAGAAACACCAAAAGCACTAAACAAGAGGCATGCGATATAGGTTGCTGTCTTTTTCATATTTTTATTTTTCATTATTTCTTGTTTGTAGTTAACATTAAAAGCTCAGTTGTAAACCAATGTTATACACCGCCTGAATCGGATAGCCTATTCCTTTCCCACCCATTTCGACATCCCACATTTTAAAGGAGCTGAGGGCAAATAAATTCATCCCATTTGCATAAACCCGTAGGTTTTTTGCTTTGAGGCGTTTCATCAAACTTTCTTTAAAAGTATAACCCACTTCCACCGTTTTCAATCGTAGGAAAGCACCACTACGCATCCACCAGGTGCTTCTTTGGTTATTATTTGCAATAATGTTTTCACTTAGACGGGGCCAAAAGGCGTATAGATTTCGATTTTCTTCACTCCAATAACTATCAGCAACGACCTGTAAAAGGCCATTTTGCGAGCCGCCGTTTAAATAGAAAGGCGAAATATTTTCAGGATTGATGAAAAATGAAGAGCGTGCAGATCCCTGAAAGTAAAAGCTGAAGTCTACTCCTTTTCCACCGACAGTACCACCAAATCCATAGATCATTTCGGGTGTGGTTGGATATCCTATCGCGACACGGTCTAGATCTGTGATCTGTCCATCGCCATTTATGTCACGGTATTTGATATCTCCACCCAGATAATCTAAGCCTGGTTTCCCAAACTGAACCGGAGAATTCAGCACCTCTTGATCATCCACAAAGAGTCGCTCAGCGATGTAACCAAACTCTTGGGAAGCCGAAGTTCCTACCGTGTAGCGACTAGCCTCCTTGTAAGCAGGTTCATCTACAATTAATTTCTTACTGACGGCATAGGTCATTGTTCCGCGTCCCTGAAAGTACCAGCTGTCTCCAAAATTCTTGTTATAATTGAGCGTCACATCCACCCCTTTACTTTCGGCTTTATTTGTATTGGCGACTATAGCAGCTCGCAGACCCATGGTACTTGGTATATAAGATCGACCGGTGAGAATATTGCTCCGGACCTGTTTGTAGACATCTACATTTAGCTCTAGGTCTTTAAAAAGACCTAGTTCGAGTCCAAAGTTTGTCTGGCGTGATCGTTCCCATGTGATATCCTGATTGGCGTAACGACGTATGGCAATGGTCGGTCTGTTATAGCCCGAAAGCTCACCAAATCCGATCGGAAAAGCATTCATATCTACATCAGATAAATAGAAAAAGCGATCTTGCGACCGACCGATTTGATCGTTACCGGCGAAACCATGCGTGGCGCGAATTTTTAGTTTTGAAATGACATCTTTGGCAGGTTCGAAAAAGGCTTCATTAGATATATTGTAGCTCAGTCCAAATGAAGGAAAAAATCCTAAACGGCGATTTTTGGCAAAGCGTTCCGAGCCGTTGTAACCGAAGTTGAACTCAGCAATATAGCGGTCATCATAATTGTAAGAAAACCTACCTGAAAGCCCGATATTGCGTGAAGGCAGGGACAATTGCAAGTTTCCAGCATTACCACTCAATGAATTCTGTACCAGACCGATGACAGTAGCCCCTACGTTATGCTTACCAAAAGCATGGTTGTAGCTGGCAATGGCATGTGCGTAGAACATCGAATTCACTTCTTTTGCAGACTCCGAATAATCGAGGTATTCTGTACCAACCGTACCGATCGACCCCAATGAACCATCGTTCATAACCCGAAGGCTTAAATCGCCGGTAGCATCCGCAGATGCCGTGTAATAGAATGGATTATATTTGCGGCTTACTTCAAAGTAAGCGTAACGCTTTAGATAAGTCATTGCCGTCAGGCTCAGACCGGGGATCAATGCATTCAAATTTTGGTTAATTTGAATCTGAGGCATGATCGTAGAGGTATTAAATTCTTGATAGCCACGTACCATTTCGGCATACGGGTTTACAAATAAGCCGCCATTCCGATTTAATGCATTGCCAAACAAAGGGTGATTCATGTAAGGCATGTACGAAGACGGATACATGGCCGGGAACATGACCGGATTTGACCAGATGGCACGTCTAAACGTCGCTGCACCACCATTGATACGGCTTCCATTTTCGTCTGTGCTACCTATTGGCCCGTTGTAATCGTCAAACTGTGCATATACACGTACGATGCCTGTCGTCGTAGGTGTAAAGTTGATATCAACATTAGAACGGACCGAGTAATTTTTCAACTTGATATTGTTATTGAAATTGTTGATTCCATTCATTTTCAAAATACCATTATCGATATTATAGGTTCCAGATAAGTAGTATTTTGCTTTTGCTCCGCCACCGCTGATATTTAGGTTGTTGCGTTGGTTTATGGTGTAGTCTTTTATAAGCTGATCAATCCAATTGTTATTCGGATAGAGTAGCGGATTGTCTCCAGCTCTTGTATGGTCTATTTTGGTCTGCCAGTAGGGAAGTCCCTGTCCACTGGCCGCATCGGCGGGCCTTGTCAGGTAAGCTTCGTTGGCCATTTCCATATAGCGGATATTGTCTGCAAATTTAAAATTGCGGGTATTGGTTGAAACGTTACTTTCCGTACGGAATTCAAATTTTGTGGCACCTTCTTTACCCAGTTTTGTGGTAATCAGAACAACACCGTTTGCACCCCGGGCACCATACATGGCTGCTGCATTGGCATCACGAAGAACAGAAAAGCTTGCAATATCGTCTGGCTGTAAACGGGCCATGTCGGTGGGGGAAGATTCGATGTTGTCGATGAGAATCAAAGGATCCTGTTTTCCTGTGCCGAAGCTTCCAAGTCCACGAATAAAGAAATTGGCATTGTCCGATCCAGGCTCACCGCTGCGTTGAAAGGCAATCATACCGGCAACCCTACCTGCGAGCATGGTTGTTAGGTTGCTCGTCGGTCCTTTTAATTCTTTCGGGTTAATTGTGGTTACTGAACCGACTACGGAAGCTCTTTTTTCGCGTTGTCCAAAGCCCGTAACAACGACATCATCGATAACATTTTCGTTTAGTTTGATTTGGGTATCTAAGGTGATGGTGTTGTTGGCATCGACTTTCCTTCCGACCAGGGAAATTTCCTGGCGTGCATAGCCAACACTACTAAATACTAATGTTGCCGTTTTGTTTGTATTGAGTACATAATTTCCATTCCCATCCGTAGATACGCGCATAGTGCCCCCCAAGACACTCACTGTGACGCCTGATACAGCGCTGCCGTCATTTTCCGAGGAGACCTTTCCTTGTACACGAACTTGTTGAGCCATAGCTGCACAACAAGCTGCCGTCATTAGAAATATAAAAATTCCTAGACGAGATTTAATCTTCTTCCATCTTTTCATTAATAAGAATTTTGGTTATAAATTGAGTTATGTTGAATACAATTATCGTTACAATGAATCGGATAATTCGAGGGGATTTACAGCAAAAGAAGGGGGTGAAATGGTCAATAGTAAATGGTCGGTTTTGCGCCAGTAGCCTGGTGTACCCCATACGAATATCTCCCTTATTTTAGCCGAATCTATCACCCTGATTATTTTCCGCCCGATTATATAATGATGGAGTCTTTCCGCTACAAATAGAAATGCTCAAGATCAGTTGGTTGCAAGATATTTCTTATCTATTAGTTTAATCGAATGAGCTATAAGTCATTTATTTTTGATAGATTGATTAGGTTTTATCAAGGGGATAATACCTATTATCATGAGGTAAGTCTCAAAAATAGTTTGAAAATGGAAAGTTTGATAAAAATCGGTAGATGTAGTAATTATTTTCGAATGCTTTTTCTTTCTATACTTTTTCTTTCTTGTAATGATAAAAGAGAAAAAATAACTCCCAATACTGAATTTTAAGATTTTATCAAGACTGATCTGGTTACCTTGGAGCGCGAGAGTAATGAATGGAAAGTATCGTAATCAATCAATTCTTATAAATAAAAATCGGTATTGATATCTCGGCTTTCTGAAATGGTTATATTCATTTATGTAAGGTTAAGGTTTATATTATATGTTATTGGTCCATGTCACTTTTACCGCTGACAGGTTAGGAAGTTCGAGACGTTGGTTGGCCTCCAAAACAAAACCGTTCTTGGTGTAAAACCCAAGTGGTGAACGATACCGATCGTTATTTATTTTGATTCCCAAATCATGATCGATTACCCAGCCATTGAGTTCCTGTTCATTTTTTTTCAATCTGTTCATTAAGTTTGATCCCAAGCCTCTTCCCTGTATAATACTGGAAAGTATAATCGCAAACCAGCGCTGATTGCCTCGGTCAAATTTTGCTGCCCAACCGACTAGATGATGATCACTTCTAACCAAGATATGTATTGGCGCCAATAGACCTTTTATATAGTTCTCAAAATCTGTTAAACTAGTATAGGATAAACTGGCAGGGTACTCTTGGTTCCACAAGTCCATGATTGCTATATTATCTTCTTCGGTAAGAGTCGTTACAAGTTGATATTTTAATGTATTACCTCTCATTGTTGATTAATATATCAACAATATTCCAACTTGGGAAATTAATTGAAACATAGGATTGATATGGAGGCCTTGTCTTTTCACCTGCTCATTCCCGCCATTCACCGAGTTTTCCTGATCGTTGGTCTAAAGCTGATAGGCTAGGGGCGTCTTGTGTCGTAGTTTTGAGTCAACAAATAAGAACAACAATACTAACACTATAAAAAAGACATTATGAACTCATTAGTAAAAACATTCGCAGCAGCAGCCTTAATCGCCGTATCAACATTTGCTATGGCAGCTGATAAACCCGTATCGAAATCAGAGAAAGCAAACGTTAACCTTTCTACAGCAGACTTCGCCTTAGAACACTATGTTGCGGTAATGACTGAGGGAGAATCAGCAGGTGTAGAGCCGTTATTCGCCGAAGATTTCAATCAAAAGATCCAAGCTTCCAATGCGCAGACTAATAGCCGTAGCGAAGTCATTAAATCGTTGAAAAAGCAAAAAGGTGAAAAGTTGAACTGTATCGTGAGTACGGATATCCTAGAGGAGTCAGCTGACTTTATGGTTGCTAAAGTGACCTTGAAATTTGAGAACTTCACCAAAACAGATTTAGTCACCTTGGAGCATGTGGGGAATGACTGGAAAGTATCCAAATCAATCAATTCGTATAAATAGAAGCCATCTCAAATACATATATATGTTGTAGAGCCACGCCGTAAGATGTGGCTTTTCTACGTCAAAAGGGCCTGATTCTCATCAGACCCTTTCTGTTAGCGTTTATTTGTACAGCAATTTTTATGTTTCCTATCGTTTCCTCTTTTTTGTTTCGTCATCCAATGTTTTTAAAGACTATTGGATTTTCACTGTACGACGCCAATTTTTATGTTGAACCTTTCTTTCGAAAGGTAGCTTGTAGCCGCTTTGTATTGTAAGAACAACAGTCATTTTGAAATAGTTTTAATAGCGTGTTTTTTTTAATACTTTTAGCTGAGATCAATGAAAGAGTAAAAAAATGATACCATTCTTTTTAAGACTATTCATATTAATGCCATTACTTGTATACTTCTCTGGATGCAAGCAAACTCATGGACAAAAAGTCGATGAATTTTATACGGAGAAAGGTGAGTGGGACTCTGCACGTATACCATTTATTAAACCATATGAAGCCATCATATTTAACAGGTCGGATGGCTGGGGAATGAATCTGATTGAAGATTCTATGCTTGCTGATATTAAAGAAGGGACTGTAGATAAGGAATTTATTTTGATTCATACAGGCAAGACTCTGATGCTGGGTGTTGAGGTAAACGAATCGTGGTGGATCATTTCTCCTTCTCATAAAATTGAAAAGGGATTTACGGACCATCAACAATATTTAACCTACTTAAAAAAGGTCGGTTTCAAAAACGAACCGAAGCTGCATAACATGAACACAATTGCTAATTACTACGAAGATCACGACACAATGGACTGGAGCGCTTTGAACTGAAAAAGATCCTTAGAGATGGTTCAATAATTAAATTTAGATATGAATAAAAACAATGTTTTAGAAAGTTGGTCTCCGATTGATTTACAAAGTAAAAGTTTATATTTTGTTAGCTTATTAAATGGTCAAGATGGTTTGCAAATTCATTTTGAAATGGAAGATTTTGATTCATTTGTCGTCTTAGATTTTGGTTATCATGCAATTTATTTTCAAAGTCAAGATGAAAATGGTTCATTAAGAATTATTGATGAATTAGGGCTGCGTTCTATGGATGGGTCTTTTTATATATTGAACAATTCCAATTTAATAAACATGGTTTCTCATAATAGTTATGGCTTTATCGAAAAGGAAGGACTTATGCATTTTATTATCTTTCATACAGATGGATTACTTGATATTTTATCCAGCAAGGAGCCTAAAGTATATTTTAAGTTTTTTTAAGTAGGCGATAAAATTAGCCTGAAAAAGGGATATTATGAATTAAATTGAATGTAATCATATTCTAATATGGAAAAATTGGTAGGTCTACCGTTATTTTATTACAAAATTAGCTGTCGATCTAAAATAGTACTACTGAAATGAAGAATTTGTGATAACTTGGTCAAATTCCGCAGAATTACATATCGGAAATGTAAACACATCTGCGATTTTACAATATTTGTTTTAATGGATAGGTTTAAACTGGTTTTTTGCAATATCTTAATTGCAGGTATTGTTTTCGGAGGTCTTTATTGGATTTGGAAAACGGGGGAAAACTAAAGAGCTATAAGGATTGAAACTGTCAATAGAAGCGATCGGTATGTAAAAGGGCTTGTTACCAAAATGTTTTATTATAAAGGTCATAGTATTCGTGTAAAATATACCGTTGACAATAAAGAATACGAAAATAGTAGTGGCTGGAGTAAAAATCCTAATAATGTTCACGAAGGAGATTCAATCTGGTTAAGATATGCCATTGAAGATCCAAATTTATTCATTACAGAATTGGAAAATGATTATTAAAATTAGGTACAAATGAAGGTTTATTTCCAAAATTCAAGTAAATTAAGTATTAAATTCTCTATACTTTTTTGGCAATTATTGTTCGGTACCCTACCTTTCACGTTGATTATATCAATGCTTGCGTATACAGGACAAAAGCCCACGGATTTTAATTGTTTTTGTCGGAACTATACTGTTATGGACGATACTGTTCATTGGTAGAATTATCCTAAAGGTGATTTTTAAATAATCTATGAAATAGATTTTTGCAGCAGATCCAATTTATACTATATATGCAAATAAAGTCAAGGCACAAAAGAGTCATTATTTTTTATGAACCATTAAAGTACAGGTATTATTTAGAGAAAAATAGAAAGTTGGCATTTATTGGAGAGTCATGGTTTTAGAAAAAATAAAGTTTATTTTTTGATCAACAACCCTAGGATTACTGTTATATGAAAAATCGTTATATCGTTACACCAAAAGACAAAAGGGCGGAGGAGTTGTTGGATTTTAATGAAGCCAGAGATCATGATTTGATCCAGTTAGTTCTCTCGGAGTCGCAATTTTATCAATTAGATGCTTGTGGTGTATTTTCAGATTTGAATAATATGCTAGGCTGTTTAATAGATGATTTTGAAGACGATGCTATCACGAGTAAGCAACAGTTGGAGAAAGGATTAAAATATTTGAAAAATTTAAGGCTAAAAGATGATCGTATTCAGGTGCTTATGGAAGAAATTATTTGTCTGTTTGAAGAAGCTGTTAAAAGGCAAACTGGCGTTTATTTTTTCTTTTAATAGGAGTTGCGTTATTTTTAAATTGCTAAAATAAAATTCACCTTCCCATTTCCGCCATTTACCGAGTTTTCTGGTCCGTTAGTCTAAAGCCAGTAGGCTAGGGGCGTATTGTGTCGTAGTTTTGAGTCAACAAATAAGAACTAATAACTAACACAATAAATAAAGACATTATGAACCATCATGAGTGTATTCAAAAGGCACTCATGATAGCTTTATCATCAGATAAAAAACAAATAATTTCGATAAAAAACGCTAGTAAAAACATTCGCAGCAGCAGCTTTAATAGCAGTATCAACTTTCGCTATGGCAGTTGACAAACCCGCATCGAAATCAGAGAAAGCAAACGTTAACCTTTCCTCAGCGGACTTGGCTTTGGATCACTATGTTGCGGTAACCACTGCGGGAGAATCAGCAGGGGTAGAGCAGTTATTCGCCGAAGATTTCAATCAAAAAATCCAATCTTCCAATGTACAATCTAACAACCGTAGCGGAGTGATCAAACTATTGAAAAAACAAAAAGGCGAAAAGCTAAACTGTACAGTAAGCACAGACATCATCGAGGAATCGGCAGACTATATGGTGGCTAAAGTGACGCTAAAATTTGAAAACTTCACCAAGACTGACCTAGTTACCTTGGAGCGTGTGAGTAATGATTGGAAAGTATCCAAATCGATCAATTCGTATAAATAAGAGCCATCCCTAACAAATATATAAGTTGTGAAGCTACGTCGAGGGATGTGGCTTCAATTTTTTGTGTATCATTGTATGTCAATGGATAATGGGTAATCAATTTTGAATTGAGCATATGGTACAATATACTATCAAATGGCTAACAGATAGATTTGAAAATGGAGATAGCTTCAAATTTCTCTTCTTTTGGGGGCATACAGCTAAGCAAAATCAGGAAGTTGGAAAATTTGTTTTCAGTCAATGGTATGAGAGTCCGTTTACAGTAGATAATATTACCTATAGGACTGCGGAGCATTGGATGATGGCCCAAAAAGCATTACTTTTTGATGATAGAAAGAATTTTGAGAAAATCATCAACTGTATTAAACCGGGTGAGGCCAAAGAGTTGGGAAGGCAAGTTGTGGGCTATGATGATCGGATTTGGAATGAACGCAAAGTTGAGATCGTTAGGAACGGAAACATCCATAAGTTTAATCAACATTGGGCGCTGGCAGAATACCTGTTAAAAACAGAAAATAGAGTTCTTGTTGAGGCAAGCCCTGTTGATGCCATCTGGGGTATTGGACTTGCACAGGATAACGTCGATATTGAAAACATCTATTGCTGGCGTGGTCAAAATTTATTGGGCTTTGCATTGATGGAAGTACGGGACTTTCTAGGTCAATTTGGACAATTTCAAGCTCTTCAAAACGCTATGCAACCGCCTTGGTCGAAGTTTCCCGATAAGGACAGTAGGGATATGTTTTGGAGAATGGGGCCTGGAGAGGAATATTTGAATGAATTCAGTGCTTATTATGATCACCTGTCTGAAAGAGAACAAACGATATATCAACTGACCTACCCTCATCCTTATTCATGGATGGATTTTTATTAACCAAGGTCCATCTGTTATCTTTCTAGTCATATTTTTTATTTTGATCACAGCTTTTACTTCGTTATAGACTGTTTGACTCGTTCGGAGATAATGGGCGTTTTTTTGAGTTATATTCTTTCTTTAGTATTTTTTTTGGCTTATTTTATACTTATACATCGTATAAGAATTATAAATATCTCATTAGTGAGATATTTATAGCAAATAATTATCTTTGAATACTAAATAACATGTTATGATCGATTTGAGGCAGAAAAATGTAGACAACAGCTATTTTGAAAAGTGCTATTCGACTGCCGCAAAAGATGTTGTCAGTGCAGTATACTACGAAAAGGATAGGCTACTTATCGCAGACTGGAAAAGTAACCTGCTTTGTATAGACACAGCAACCAATACCAAGAAATGGGAAGTCAAGCTTAAAAATCCTATACTATTTGAATTCATACCCTTTAATCAAAAGCTTTATGCGCTTAACGAAAACACATTGTTTGAGATCAATGTAGCGACAGGTCATATCGAAGAAAAGATTCATTTTGTTCTCATAGGTTCTGTGGTTCATTGCCAGCATACAATCTACTTAAATGAACGCAGCAAAAAAGGTCCGAAGACAACTGGCCGAATACTTCAGGTCGATCTTACGGATTTCCTGGTCACAACAATTAAGGAAGAACAGCAAAAGTCAACATTTGGTATGTTAACAAAAAAAGAAATTGCTGTTGTTGGTAACAATCTATTTTTTTATTGCGATCAGGCCATATATCAGTACAATGTTTCAGATCGTACAATGCAAAAGGTATATGAAAATTATGCGATCGAAAGTAGATTACAGGCGATCCATGAACTGGGAAAGGGAATATTGTTTGTGCCTGGAATGAAAAATCCGGATGCAGGTAAGGGGCGTTTTCCCTCCAATCCTGCCATACATATGATTTTTCAATGGAAGCCGATTTCTGGAGTGTGTCCTATAGACCAAACCTTAATTTCCTCAACCATACCCTTTAGAGGTAACGAAGTCTGCAGTAGCGATAACGAGCATATCACAACGTATGGCGGATATGTGTTTTTCAGCAAAGATGATCAGTTGAAAATAGTCGAAATCCCCGATAGAGATCTAGTCGGTCAAGACGGATATCTCTATAAACAAGGAAATGCGATATACCTTTTGGTACCACAATTATTTGATGATAAGGATGATTTGCAGGGCTTCGCTCTATACAAGGTGGAAGAGCATGTATTGGTTTTTTTGGAGAAGTTTATCACCAACAAAACAGGGGCTAAATTTAAAATTCCGGAATTTGATTTCTTTGGAGAAAACATAGTTGTTCGATGTGAAGGACAAGTCTATTTATTAAGTAAAATTTCAGATTAAATACCATGAGTAGGATCGTATCAACGCAACAAAAAATTATTGAGATTGAAAATGTATTTATATTAAAAAAGTGCTTGCATGTAAGTTGGGGAGTACTGCTTTTAATAGCTACTTCTTGTATAGACTCCCAAAATACAAGCAATGAATTAAAAGGCGAAAAAAACACAGAAATCGAATCAATTACTTCAAATAAACCTCATCCTATTATGACAGATACAGCAAGTTATGCAGAATTGAAAACCCAAATAACTACACGATTTAAGGTCTTGGAGAAGGAAGAAATGATCACTGCCGAGGAAAGCAAATACCTCACAGGTATCCTGATCAGCGATATAGAATTTTTTGAAAATAATTCCGATACAGTAGCGCTAAAAAATCAAGTGCTGATCAGTTTGAAAAAAATGAAAACTGCGGAACTGGATACCGAGGACAGAGAAGCTATTGCACATTGGTACTTTGTATTAACACAGAAGAAAGAAATAAATATGGAAGGTGATCTGAATAGATGGCTTTACGCACTTTAATTCGATTAACTACTTTTCACCAGTTTTGAATTGTGGTACGGATATACTAAATGATTTTGCTATTGCCATGCGAACTATCTAAGGATTTGCAGAAGCATAGCTTTTGGAATTAGACGTAATTCGATGAGATTTTATAAATCTCAGTTTACTTTTTATTCGTTAGATAATTACAGTAGATAGGGGAGTTGATTGACCTGGTGAAAAAATATTTAAATTAATCTTTCTCGATAAAATTTATGTTTGAAGAATTTTTTAATCAATGTCCCGAGTATACCATGGAGGAAAACCTTCTTGTGAAATAGAAAAATACAACGAATAATAAATCAATCCCTACGAATAGTGATTGGCAGCCATTAAAGCGATGCTTATTTTTATTTTTGATCTAAGAAATTTTGAATAGCATTAGACTAATGCCACCTGCATAAGTGTATCTCATACTTATGATTTGGTTCATTGAAAAGACTACAATAACAAATTGAATGAGCCATTAATTGATGTAAAAGCATAGGTCTTTGTTCGGAGGCAGAAAGCCGTTAAAAAGGTGCTAATATCAAGAGTAACTACGATTTAATAGAAACAGATATGAGAATAAAGTTATTATTGCTTTCAATTTTAATAGCAAACTTTGCATTCGCCCAACTTCCCAATACACTAAATGTTAAGATAGGGGATTTAGATCAATTATTTTTCCAAGATGTAAGCATCTTTGATCGGGAGACAAAGAAAAGCGTCGCACTAAAAGATGGGATGTATACTTTCAAAGATGACAATCAAAACGCCGATATTTCGATAAAGCATGGCCTCATTAACGGAACGGTTATCGTAGTAAAGGGCGATGAAAAAAGCGAATATAAAATTGAAAATTCACAAGCGAAAAAGCTCACTGTATATACCGGAGGAGTTTTATTTATTGAAGGACATCGTGATATTGATAAAGCCTATTATAGAGAGTATTATGCGGGTGCGGAGCAAAGGCTAAAAAGTGAGGGCTGGATGTCTTTAAATAAAAACAGACATTACGGTGTAGGTATCTCAAAAGAATATTACGAAGATGGTAAGATCGCGCATATCGCTAATATGGTGACAGAAACTTACACGGATTTTTATCCCAATGGAAATAAGAAAAGGAAACAAAGTCCCACGCTTTACGAAACCTTTAATGAGGATGGAACATATGATAACAGGCAATATACTAAAAACAATATTCGGTATGATGACTATTATTATAAAGGAAAATTATATACACGTTCTTACAAAAACAAAGATGCTCTTGAAATAAAGGAATATTATAAAAATGATGTTTTGCAAAAAAGAGAAGCGAAACAAGCTAATGGTCAAGTGCGCGTATACATTTCTGATAAGCTGTAAATTTTTGTTCTTACCTACTTCGGAAAGCTTTCAGATCGGGATCGACTGTTGCTCAGTCTAACAGCCGTAGTGCCGTAATTAAACTATTGAAAAAACAAAAAGGTGAAAAGCTAAACTGTACAGTAAGCACCGATATCCTTGAGGAGTCAGCAGACTATATGATGGCTAAAGTGACTGTAAAATTTGAAAACTTTATTGGTAGTTTGGTTATATTAGGCTTATGGTAAAAAGATCAATCTTAGAAAAGTTATCCGATAAGGAACTTTTACGCTATACTTCAGAAGATACCCGATCAGTCCCTAAGGCTATAGAAATGGCTTTTGACATTCTCAAAAAAAGAGACTATATTTTTTCCGAAACAGAAATTGTTCGGATAAATCAACTCATAGAATCGAAGAAAAAAGAAGAACCTGATTATAGCACCCTTAACAAATGGGATATTGATGAAGATGCTGAAAAAGCTACCGTCAGTTTCTATTCACAAAAAGCAATATGGTATTTTAGTATACTATTCGGATTATTTACAGGTGCTATATTGTTAGCGATCAACTTGTTTGCATTATCCAAGAAAAAAGAAGCATGGGCAACACTCTTATTTGGATTTGGTTATACGATAGCGTTAATTTTCGCATATAATGAATTTAAAGATTATTTTGATCAGAGTAGATTCACTGGAGTTTTCTTATATGGAATAGGTGCCGCCATATTGCAGTTTGGGTTTTGGGATCAATATTTGAAAGGAATAAAGTATAAGAAAAGAAGTATTATTGCTCCGCTAATAATCTGTTTAATTGTCGTCGGTCTAATTATATTACGTATCATATTTTTTTTAAGGTGATTCTGAAGGCTTACGATTTTGGTAGACTTACCTGTTTTTTAGACAAATTAATAAATATTTAAGAAGTGGAAATTGATAAAAAAGTTGTTCCGGGTATTTATGTCCTGTCCTATGTCTGTTTAATCGTGATGAATTTTATCGCGATAGAACATCAGAAAATTAAAGGATGTTTTGGTCAGTTATTGGCTGATTTTTTTCACTTAGGGCATAAATTTGATGGTTTTCAAATTTTTAGAATATATCTTTTTTCGAACCCATGGATACTGGGATTATTTTATTATGGCTTTAAAATTAAGTGGCTTTCCTATTGTTTTATCGCCACTAATATTTTGATTTTTATCGCCTTATTACAATGTTATATGAAATCAACTTAATACACTGGCTTTTTGATGTTACAAGTTGTTATTTGAATATTTTATGAGTTTTTCATTCAAGAGTCTAAGTAGCTCCTTATGCCTTATAGCCATATTGCCGCTGCTAAGGTTGTATGGCGAACCATAATTCATATTAAACTGCATCATTTTCTTTTTGATCATATTGGGCTCCTCATCTATCACTGCTTTACTATTTTTAATTAGGATAACAATAATAGGGGTTGAATAGATCGCTATTTCCTTAAACCCACTGATATCTTGCCATCCGATAAAAGTTTTGTGTATATCGCCGATATTTAGCCCCTGATCCGTAATCTCCAGAAGTAGCCGATTTGAAATCAAATATCGGACGGATACGATAGCGGCGAAACCAAAAAATGAAATAGATAGAATACCGATCATCCTCGTTATTGTAGGTTGTCTGTCAAAACTCTCCGGATGCATTACAAAGAAAATACCACCTGCGACAAACAGTAGCGAACCAATTAACATTAACACTGTTTTCTTTTTGTTGCTATATAAGCGAATTATATGCTCAGATTTATTTTCCATTATTTTAAATTTCTGGCTCATTCGAAACAATCAATATTCCGAAATTCTTGTCCGTAGCACCATATGTGTCCACAAGTTCCTTTTTTTCGATGATTGTTAAAGATTTAAAAAACTTGTCATTAATAGCTGCGAACTTTTCCTCATAGCCTTTACTAAGCAATTTTCCATGAAGGATGTAATGAAAGCCGTCATCGTTTCCCTGGGACTCCAGTAGATGCTTGAACGCTGATGATTTAGATTTGAAGTAGTTAAGAAAGCGTTTTCTGCAGAATTGCTTTGTTTCAACGTAGAGGGCTCCATTTGCATTACTGTCAATGTGTTTAAATGCCTGACTATCTTTATACACTTTGACTGAAGCTATGTCGTCAGGTTTCAATTTTTGCAGGTCTGCTTGGCCTATCTGTACGCTATCAACAAACATAATAGGTGCTCCTTTTGATGTCTTTGAGAGCTGAACTGTAGTCTGGGCATAACCTAGTGAAAATAATGATACGAAAAGGATAATACATATTAATTGTTTCATGTTGATTATTTCAGATGAGTTGTTGTTAATATAAGCTATTTCTAAGTTTTGAATAAAACCTAATTATTTTTAACTCAAATACATCACCATAGCTTCTCCGTTTTCCGTAGCTTTTTTAAAGAAGCTTTTGAGATCATCGAAGTAATCGAGAAGATATTCCAAGGCATTTTCGTCATCTTCCCAGATGTCAGGGTAGATACCTTCTTCTGTCATTTTATTCGGATTATAGTTAGCTGAAAGCTCTTCCTTTGTAAGATCTTTTATCGCGCTATATATTTCTTTGGTTTGTTCAGCTGTACTATATGTTGCTGGGCCATAGCCCATATCTTGATCGGGGTCAATTTCTGTAGGCCCCATAAGTATACCTAAAAGCGGTGCTTCTTCTTCAACTGCTTCTGCCAAGCTTTGTCCAGTGATTAGGAAAAAAACGCCTTCCCAAGCTTTATCTAAATACAGAAAGTTTTCGCTATCAATATTATTTTGTTTGAATGCAATATCTTCTAAACGTCTACTATCTGCGATAAAGTTATTAAGTGTTTCGTTATCTACACGCAGATAGCTTTGGATCATTCCCATGGTTATTATAGTTTAAAGGTTAAAGTGTTTTTCTGATACCTATGTTTTGATATCTCATTTATATGGCCTTTGTTAAATTTTGTATTTCCATAAAAATAGTGAACTACGCTATTTAAAACAAGAAGATAAATTCAATTATTTGAATATATCGACCCTTAATTTGCTTTATCGTAAATTCACCACTTGGTGAATCTACATGGTACATATTTGATATATCCAGAGAGCCATAAGTGATGGTTCGGCTTGTTTATCAATCAGACGATTGAGCTTGTTTTCCTTTAAGGTTAATCTTTCATGCTTTTTGATTCTATTTTCATCTGCTTCAACGATTTGTACGGATTCAGGTTCCTTTATGTTGATTTTAAGAGTGAAAAGCTAATGGGTTATTATAGTTACTGTACGGAAGTGGATATAATCGTTCGATAATGGTCATTAATAAAGGGATTACACTCTTTAGATTGCTTGATCCGGAGAAAATTATGTATTATTGCTAGAGTACATATTATGCAAAGTAGTTTTACGATGAGACTAAAATTTCTCCTTGTTATTTTGGGATTGAGCTTTTTGTTTTTTTCTTGTAAAAACAAGAGTTTAACAAATTCAATTTGGAAAAATTGTGGCGGTAGTAGTGATCTACAGGATGTTCTTGTGTTCAACGATACGTATAATTTCGTACGGAATGATACCATCTATAGCAGGCTGGTTATTGACTCCCCAATCGCTGTAATTAACCGGATTGATAACTATTATGGCGAAAGAAGATTATATCTAAATAGGCTTTCTGATCAAAAAATCTATAGGTACTGTGAGCAATAATCGATCATATTAATATGTTTTAATCTATGCAACTCAAAGGCTGATTGGAAGACGTCGGATTAAATAGGAGAAATTATATTACCATCAAAATCTAGTTAAAGCATATCAAGTTAATAAGAAGCGATGTTAAAAAGTAATATTATACTGGCAATTATAGTTTGTTTGATATTAACTTATATAACAACTAAAGTCTTTAGACCTGGAACTAATCTTTTTTTTCAATATTTTATTCTTCAGGGAGCTACGTTTTTTATTATGATATCATTTGTCTTTTTATTTAATAGGCTGGTACGCCCGCTGAAAGAATATGTTAGCTATATACTATCTTTTTTGATTGCCTATGTCTTTTTAATGCTCCTGCTTTGGCAGATAAATGGCGGGGATCTGTTTGTATTTGTTCAGAATTATCATAATAATAGCGATTTTTGGGCAATGGTTCTCCCTTTTGCTTTTTCTAATATTTGCATGATAATAAAATCGATGCTAAAAATTGGAAGATAACTTGCAGGAACAAATCCAGCGTATGTAAAGCGCGATGATGGAAAAGTTAATCGGCCGCAAAGTTGATTAACACGCGAAGATGATTTTCGTAATTTCAGTAAGAGAAGACCGGGAAAGTATTAAAAATAGTTATTATGAATAAGAAAAAACTAGTGATTCTAATGGGCGCTCTGGGGATTTCAGTCTTTTTTTTACTATGGTTTGGTAATTTTGGTGAGAAAGTTAAGATTAGAGAAGGTGAAAAGATAATCGAAAAGATATCGGATTATAAAAGGAAAAATGGACACTTACCTAATTCATTAAAAGACATTGGGATTGAAGAAAAATTGGAAGGGCCATTTTTTTACACACAGTGGGATAGTGTAAATTACATGTTATATTTCAGTACTGGTGTGGGATAATCCATGAACTACTATTCATATACGAAAGAGTGGGACTATAGATTAAGAGGCATGGGTGAATATAAATTGCCTTAAATCCGCGAGATCATGCGTATGTCAAGAAAATTGAAAGAAGAAGAAAAGGCTTTAATCAAGTGGATGGTTAAAGATACAGATAAAGGAGATGTCATAATAAAGAATCTCGAAAATTATTTAGTGGATGAAATGGATGACGGCGGAATGGGAAGTTTGCATGTAGTTGGTAATGAGGATAGGATTTTTGGAAGAGAATTGGCTAAAGGTGACTTTAGTGATATTGATGGGATGCCTGTTTTTATTTCAGTTGACTTAGATACTAATGATGATTTTTATGAACTGGATGTATTTAAGGCTGATTTCTCAGCTCTTAAAAAGTTTCCAGATGTTCCGAACAAATCATAAAAATACAACTGCCAAATCTTTAGCGGATTGGGCCTTGATTTGGCCTTTTTACGTCAAAAGGGCCTGATTCTCATCAGACCCTTTCTCTTAGCGTTTATCTGTACAGTAATTTTTATGTTTCCTATCGTTTCCTCTTTTTTGTTTCGTCATCCAATGTTTTTAAAGACTATTGGATTTTCACTGTACGACGCCAATTTTTATGTTGATCCTTTCTTTCGAAAGGTAGCTTGTAGCCGTTTTGTATTGTAAGAACAGCTGTCGATTTGAAATAGTTTTATCAGCGTGATTTTTTATATAAATTGTGTTGGCTTAAAATTAGGAATCCAGTTATTGATAATCCAGCGAGAGCCTATTGGGAAATAAATAAACCATAGATTTTGAGAATGGACAAGAACTTTGAAATTGCGAAATAATTGATTTTTTATGAAAATAGAGCGTATTATTAGTTGGTTTGATAGAAGAGATGAGGGGCTTATTGGTGAATTTAATATAGACTTTATACCTTTAGATCTTTTGAAGGAGACTTTTAGACCTCCGATTGAAGATCCTTTAATGTACAATCCTTATGATATTAATATAGCGGAATCTGAAATTCTAAAAAAATATGTAGACATTGAATTCGAATTTGATAAATATATATATCAAATTGATTGTTTTCAGGCTTGATAATTATGAGACTTTACACATAGAAATATCAGCTTTTAGTAAAAAAGGATTGTAATGAACAAATTGACAGTTTTTGAAATAGCTTTACTTTTTGCCTTAGCGGAGAAATACCCAGCTTTGTATACTCATATTGATAAAATATATGTAGGTGAAAGAGAATGTACCGGTATGGGGCAATACGTATTCTTAAAATATTATGATGAAAATGATGTTCTCCCAATTTCCGAAGATATTCTCTCAGTTGATAAAATCATAATAACGGAAGGATTGGAAATTGGGATTGGCTTCATTGGAAATATTGAAAATTTTAAATTAGTTAATTTGGAACTATTCGTTTATGGTTCCAAAGATTGGGATTGTGTTTTTCAAAATTTCTCCTTAAAAGACTTAAAGGACCTATGATCAAGGTCTTTTTTTGTTTTGAGGATTTTACCAAAACGGACTTAGTTACCTTGGAGCGTGTGGGCAATGACTGGAAAGTATCCAAATCGATCAATTCGTATAAATAGAATTTTACAACTGGTGGTTTGCCACAAATAAATGACAAACCAATAGTGAATCATATATATTCATTAAGGCCACGTCGGGAGATGTGGCTTTTTACGTCAAAAGGGCCTGATTCTCATCAGGCCCTTTCTGTGTGTGTTTAATTGTACAGTAATTATTGGACAGACCCTATGGTTTTCAAAAGCCAATGTTGTTATCTTGGGGGGATACCTTATTTACCTAATGCTTTGACGACGGCCATGCCGACGGTTTTGGCTGATTGAGGGTTCTGGCCAGTGATTAATCTGCCGTCAATAGTGACATGGGACTGCCAAGGTTCGGATTTTTCATAAATCCCACCTATTGCCTTTAGCTTATCCTCTAGTAAAAAAGGGACGACATTGCTAAGCTTTACAAGCTCTTCTTCTTCGTTGCTAAAGCCATTAACTTTTTTCCCTTTTATCAAATATTCGCCGGTGCTCAGTTTGATGTTGGTTAAGCCTGCAGGTCCATGACATACAGCTGCAATTACCCCATTTGCCTCGTATATCTTGCTGGCAATCTTTGCGATTGATGAATCGAAAGGAAGATCCCACATCGCACCATGTCCTCCGGCATAAAAGATAGCTTTATATTCTTCAGGTTTTACCTGGGTAGGTTTGAGTGAATGGGTGATTTTATTATGGTAGTATTTATCCTCCCAGAATTTTTTGTTAACGGGATCATTTAGGTCAAATCCATCCACAGGTGGATTTCCGCCCTGTGGGCTAACAAAATCAATCTCATATCCGGCAGCTGTTAAAACCTCCCATGGATGCGAGACTTCCCAGAGATAATAACCTGTTTTTTCGCCTGTATTGCCTTTTGTATCGTGACTAGTCACTACAAATAGAATTTTTGGTTTTCGGTTTGTTGCGTAGCAATGCGTTGCTATTAGGATTAATAAAGCCGAAAATATTCCTATTTGCCTAAAGAGTTGTTTTGCTTTCATATTGCTTTGATTTTCTTCTTGTTGGAACAAATTTCTTTATTTTGTATGGTAATTTACCGTGACCTACATCACAAAATTAAAATTCACCTCCCCATTACCGCCATTCACCGAATTTTCCCAATCGTTGGTCTAAAGCCTGTAGGCTAGAGGCCTATTGTGTCGTAGTTTTGAGTCAACAAATAAGAACAGATAAACGAACACAATAAAATAAAGACAATATGAAAACTCTAGTAAAAACATTCGCAGCAGCAGCCCTAATCGCCGTATCAACTTTCGCTATGGCAGCTGAAAGACCTGGAGCCAAAGCAACAAAAACAAACGTTAACCTTTCCACAGCAGACTTGACACTGGATCACTATGTTGCGGTAACGACTGAAGGAGAATCAGCAGGAGTAGAGCAGTTATTCGCCGAAGATTTTAATCAAAAGATCCAAGCTACTAATGCGCAATCTAACAGCCGTAGTGCTGTAGTTAAACTATTGAAAAAGCAAAAAGGAGAGAAACTGAACTGCACAGTTAGCACTGATATTTTAGAAGAATCAGCTGATTATATGGTCGCTAAAGTAACTTTGAAATTTGAAAACTTTACTAAAACCGATCTGGTTACTTTGGAGCGCGTGGGGAACGACTGGAAAGTATTCAAATCAATCAATTCGTATAAATAGTATCTAATAACTAGTGGTTTGTCAGCTCAGGCAGACTACAGACCACTAGTGAATCATATGTTTATTAAGGCCACGTCGTGAGATGTGGCTTTTTGTTTTGTTATCCAATTTGTAACAATAGTTGATAAGCGTTTATCAAACTTTAAATTCTGGCGCAATCATTACTTTTTCATCTTTCACATTCTTCAGGAAACCGCTATACTTCATGGGCAATTTCTTACGATGAAAATAAAAATAGAAGTCAAATGAACCGCCCACGATTCCTCTTCCTGGGACGTATATAAATCTGTCAATACCTCTATCTACCTCCAGCTCATGATCGTGTGTATGCCAATTGGTATATGTCCAAAATTGGTAACCCGTTGTACCATTTTTAAATTTGATAATTTTTGATAAATATTCTCTTCGGTCTCTTAAATAATTAATAGCGCTATTGTATTCATAAGGTGTGTCGCCGATCGTATATGGTGGATAGTTTGTACCGGGGTATCTCTTCTTAAAAATAGCTTCCATTTCCGTAATCTTGAGCGGCTCCTGCTCAATATTTATTGTCCCAAACATATTCTGAAAAATGGCAGGTCTATTTCTGATCGCAAAAAATTGTATTAAACAATGTTTAGAGGCAAAGTATTTGTTGTCAATTTTCCGGATAATTTGATATTCGTCGAAATATTTAGTTTTTGCCCCATATGCTCTCTCAAAATCCTCGTATGTATTGTATCTTAATAATCTCTTGAGGTACTGGTGTGGTATCGTATCTTTTTTGACACTGTCCAGATGAATCTCAGTCCAATCTTGGTTCCCTTCCAAATCCGGTAGAACTGCAATAAGAATGAGATTAAGATCATTGTGCTGGTCTAATTTATTTCGATCTATAGCTATACGATCAATGAACGTCAGTGAAAATAGCTCAACGCTCTTTTTGATACCATACAAATTATCTGTAGATAATTTGTAATTATCCAAGATACAACCCTGTGGCTGATCAGGCAAAAAAAATATTTAAATTGAGCAGATAAACTGAGCGAAACAATTAATAGCGGCATCATAAGCCATAATTTGAACCGTTTAATTACATGTTGTTCCATCTTTTCTTTCTCTCTGGTTTAGTAATAATTTTCTTCTCAGCCTTATTAAAATCATTTAATGTACCGACTTCGGAGAATGGCATTTCATAATTGTTGTTATAAGATATAAAAATTATTTCACTTTCCTCACCGTTCTATCCCCGCCATTCACCGAGTTTTCCCGATCGTTAGTCTAAAGCCGATAGGCCAGCGACCTATTGTGTTGTAGTTTTGAGTCAACAAATAAGAACAACAGAACTAACATTATAAAAAAGATATTATGAAAACCCTAGTAAAAACATTCGCAGCAGCAGTCTTAATCGCAGTATCTACTTTCGCTATGGCAGCTGAAGGACCAGGAGCAAAAGCAACAAAAACAAACGTTAACCTTTCAACAGCAGACTTCGCTTTAGAGCACTATGTGGCGGTCACGACTGAAGGAGAATCAGGAGGAGTAGAGCAGTTATTCGCCGAAGATTTCAATCAAAAAATCCAAGCTACCAATGCACAGTCTAACAGCCGTAGTGCGGTAGTTAAACTATTGAAAAAGCAAAAAGGAGAGAAGTTGAACTGTGCAGTAAACACCGATATCCTTGAAGAATCAGCAGACTATATGGTCGCTAAAGTAACCTTGAAATTTGAAAACTTTACCAAGACTGACTTGGTTACCCTGGAGCGTGTGGGCAATGACTGGAAGGTTTCCAAATCGATCAATTCGTATAAATAAAATTTTACAACTGGTGGTTTGCCAGTAATAAAAGACAAACCTCTAGTGAATCATATGTTTATTAAGGCCACGTCGTGAGATGTGGCTTTTTTATGAGTAATTGCTTTTACTAGGATAAGCCTTTCTATCGGTTACCCATGATTCCTAGCCGACTATTTTGGGTATTGTCAGATCTCCCCTTAATCTTTGTTTCCCAAATATATTTTGTAGTCGCCTTAAGTGATCTTGTCTGTGCAACGGGATGTCGTCCAGGTGCTGTGAAAAATTCATATTCATTGTCAATTTTTGAATACCAGATATGATAAATGTCTTCCAATCTTACAGTGTCTAATTTCATGATTTTTTGGAAGTTGTCTAGTTTATTTTGATCTAATCCGATTACTTGATAACGCTGTGTTTTGTCCTGACAACCTACCTGGATATACTGTTCCCCGTTCCAGCACATACAGTCTTTGTCTGGATTTGAAATAAGCATTGCTAGCGTTACGCAAGTCAAAATACCAGCGCCTCCCAATAAAAAATTCCGTTTCTTACCCGTTTTCAAAAAACTAACACCAATCTTTTTAATTTGATTTTCCTGTTGATTTGTTCCCTTGTTTGGGCCTGATATATCATCTGTTCCTGTATAATTTGCTAGCCCAAGATCAACCGATTCAGAAGGATCATCTTTTAAAATATCGGATGTTTCGTCGATAGATCCATCAACTTTGCTTGACTGAGATTCATTTTCCGCTGATATAGGATGCTCTTTATAAGCTTTATCGATATCGGCACCACCTAGATGCTGTCTTTGAACATGATTATCGATTATTTCGTTAGTTAATCCCTCCGAAGCACCTTCAAGATAGGTCGTATTGGATTCTTCTACAGAATCTTGATCATCATTATTTTCTTTTGTTAGTATGTCTTTATCTTTCTCAGCTTCTTCATTCACAACTTGTCGAAGTTCTCTCCAATAGTCATATGGTCTTGGTTCAAAATCAATAAATATGGCTAGTAGCGTAGTGATGTTGTCGGTTGGTTTACTTGTGCGCTGTTGAAAGAAATCCTGTACAGGTCGGAATCTATCCGAACCAGCTTTTTTTATTGCTTTTCTCAAATTTTCACGTGTGCCATCTGACCCAAATATTTCAGTTAAATCGGCGAGGTCTCTATCGAGTTCTCCTTTATCCAAGCGCCGTATGCATTCTTTCATCAGATTTGCACGCGTGGCGCGTTGCAGCATTGCAAGCTTTTCTTGATCTTTTATTTCCTGAAAGGCTTCTAATACTTCTCTATTATATCGGTCAATTTCAAACATCATTACAAAATTAAATCATTCGTTCTTCGGGAAAATACGGGAAACCGTATCAGTTTTAATGCTTCAAAACTGTCGTGATATCATCGGAGCTCAAGATAACTGGCGGCGGACTAAGGTTATCATGGGTTATGTTGGGAAATCACGGAAATCCATGATAAAAAGGGTTTTAACGGCTATAACTTTGTTCTCGAAGTCAGATGATGGATCGATTAAAAATATAAACTAAGATACTAATCTGATTTCACAATGAGAAGATCTCGCGGTAGTCTTTAGCCGGTTTGGGAAGCAGCTTCTGCCTCCCGCGATTGACACTCTTACTTTCCAAAAAATTCAGAAGGCCTTCTGAAAACATTTGTAGCAATCCCGTGCATGGTGCACGGGGACTACTCATTTTTTCAACTTTTTAAATTTTTTGAATCATGTGGAGTTTAATATTATATTTTTTATTTGGAATCGGTCAACCGTCTAATTCACAACCTGGCGCAGGAACACCAACAGTACAAACGGCAGATGCACCTCCTGTGGATCCGGGGGATAACGGGGGGGAAACGAGCACGCCAAGACCTCCTAAGGGTAAATAAATCTGATAATGAAAGAGGCAGCTGCGGCTGCCTTTTTTATTGTATTGTTTTAATATTCTAAAAATAGTAGATATATTAGAAAGAAATTAGCCAGCCTTGAGAAATTTTTTCTTATATCTTATCTCTTTTGTTTTTCTTTCGTGTGAAAAAGACAATAAAGTAGAAGTTCCAAAAGTTAATAATCCTTATTTCGATAAAGCTTATGAGTTTATAGATATAGATAAACCAGATAGCTCTTTTTATTTTTTCGATAAAGCTAGACAGATTTTTCTTGATCATAATGACAGTTTAGGAGTTGCTAAATGTTTGGCCAACATGGCTATTACTCAAAAAGATCAAGGTGATTATTATGGTGCTCAGGAAACTGCACTGCAGGCTCTAGATTTTTTAAATAGCAATAATAATAAACATCGTGTTTATTTGAGCTTAAACTATAATAATTTAGGGGTTAGTACCTCTAAACTTTTGAATTATAGGAGAGCAGTTGTTTTTTATAATCTAGCGATAAAGTTTTCGGATGATTCCTTGAATACCAATATCTATCTCAATAATTTAGCATTGAGTTATATGCATATGAAGCATTATGATGCTGCAATCAAAACATTTGAAGAAATTCTCAATAAAATTAGTGGTGATAGAAGGGAATATGCTCGAGTGCTTTCTAACTTAGCCTTTGTAAAGTGGAATAGAGATATAAATTATAAGCCAGCTCCAGAGCTACAACGTGCTCTGAAGATAAGGGAGAAAGAAAAGGATCTGTGGGGACAAAATGCGAGCTTAGCACATCTTTCGGATTATTATGAATTAACTATACCTGATTCCTCTTTATATTACGCTAGAAAACAATTCTTGATCGCAAAAAAGCTTAACAGTGGCGATGACCAGATTAAAGCTATTGAACGGTTAATTAAAGTCATTAGTCCAGATTCGGTGACATTCTATTTTAATCAATATAAAATCATCTCGGACAGCATCCAACAAGCGCGCTCTGCCGCTAAAAACCAATTCGCCCTGATCCGCTACGAAGTCGAAAAAAATAAAGCCGATAACCTGCGCTTAGAAAAAGAAAATGCCGAAAAGCAGAACCGTCTTGTCAGACAACGTGCAATTACAGGTGCAAGTATTTTTTTACTCCTGTTAGCTGTTGGTGGGGGAACCCTTTGGTACAAGCGGCGCAAGCAACGCCTTGAACTCGAAGCACAAAATCGGGTCAAAGAAACACAGCTTCACCTTTCCAAGAAGATCCACGACGTCGTGGCCAATGGAATCTACCGGGTGATGTCAGAAATTGAACATGGCGATGAAGTGGATAGGGACGGTGTGCTCGATAAACTGGAGAATATGTACCATCAGTCGCGCGATATCTCGCACGATGTCGAACAGGAAACGATCACAGAGATACCTTATAACGAGCAACTGGCCAGCCTGCTTAAATCCTTTGCCGCTGACCATCGGAAGGTATTAATCGCAGGTAATGATGCCGAACAGTGGGACGATATTAGCAAACGTATCAAGGATGAAGTCAAACATGTGCTTCAGGAGTTGATGGTCAATATGAAGAAACATAGTCAGGCCGAACAGGTCGTCGTACGTTTTGACATAACAGACCAACAGCTTAACATATTCTATAAGGATAATGGTGTAGGAATCTCCGAAGAAAAATCGAAAGGAAAAGGTCTAGCCAATACGGTTTCCCGTATTGAAAGTCTCGGTGGTAAAATTACCTTTGACAATGAACCGGGAAAAGGGCTCAATATCACGACCATTATCCCATTATAAAAAGACAATAATGTATGTTTAAGAAAGTACTCATTGCCGAAGACCACGAGATAGCTAACATTTCAGTGCAGAAAACCCTGCATGACCTCGGTATTCACAATACCAAATACGTTTATTATTGCGACCATGCATTGACCTGGATCAAAAATGCCATCCGTGATGGTGAACCTTATGATCTGTTGATTACGGATATCGAATTTGAAGATGATGATAGTCCGCAGGAAATAAAAGATGGGCTCTCACTGATCAAAGCTGTCAAACTTGTACAGCCAGATATCAAGGTTATTGTCTTAACGGCCAAGGATCGTTCGTCCCTGATCAATGATATGTTCAAGAACAATGAGATCGATGGCCTTGTCCGCAAAGCACGGCGCGATGGCCAGCATCTGCGCGAGGCATTGCAAGCCGTTGATCAGAACCGAACGTACCAATCGCCCGACAGTAAAAAATTTATTCAAGAGCAGAACTCGCATGAATTTACCCAGTTTGACCTACATATTATTAAACTCCTGTACGAAGGTGTTTCCCAAAAAGAAATGCCCGAATATCTCCAGCAGCGTGATATCCGTCCGTCGAGTCTGAGTAGTATCGAGAAACGGCTCAACCTCATGAAGGATGTACTTGGATATACTAAAAATGAACAGCTTGTCGCGTACTGTAAAGAATTGGGTTTTATATAATAATCTTTGATATCGGATTACGGTTTTCCGTAAAGGTTCTTGGAGCTATCGTGCTACTTTTGTGAAAGCAAGGTAAATAATGAGGTAGGATTATTTGCTAAAAACGATATCTAATGCATTCAAGATATTTAGCGCCTTATTTTAACCAATAAGATGATTAGAAAAGGCTATCGTAGGATAGCCTTTATTTGTTTTTATGATCATTTGTAACAGCCGACTTATGAGAGATTCAGCTAAATGCGCGATTATTTAATCAGCCTTATTGGAAAATGTATTGATTGAGTTTAGCGCATAGTAAGCGATTCCATTATCCGGATATTCATCCAGAATTTCTTCGTATAGCTCTTTTGCTTTTTCGGCTTGCCCGGTCTGCGAATAACAGAATGCAATATTACAAAGGCCCATTTCTCGAAAGCACATTTTTGAAGAACTCAAAACTGTAATGACACGATACTGGTCAACCCAGCTGTTTCTAGTAAAATAATCAACACTCTCTTTAAAATGTACAATCGCTGTTTCAAAGTCATTTTGTTTAAGTGCTTTCATTCCTTTTCGATGACTTTTTGGAATAGTAATTCGCAACACTAGCGCTATAACGCAGAAGATCATTACGCCATTAAATATATCATCTGTTTTGGCGATATACTCATAACCAAAAAGAAAAGCGATCACAATGGCAAATACAGTTAAAAAGGATGGCCAAGATATGGATCTATTTATTGGGAGATTTGAATTCATATGGATAAGAAATACGTTTTGGCTGTAATTTATCCAAAACTACACAAAAGAATTATAATGGCTCCAGGAACTCGATTGTATTTTTGTTAAATCTTATAATACTCCCTAATTCATTCGAACTTTAATGACAGCTTTACGGCTTCCCGTAAAATCATGCGAACTCTGTCAGCTACTTTTGTATTAACCATTACGAGTTAGCTATTATTAATTGGATGTTCAAATGAAAAGATATTTTTACATACTTGACGGTAGAAGGATCGGCCCGCTATCCTTTGAGGAAATTAAAGCCACCGATATTTCTGAAGAGACATTGGTTTGGTACGAGGGATTGGAAAATTGGCAACCTGCCGGTGAGCTGGAGGAATTTTTATATCTTTCCTTTCCGCCGGAAGAAACAAAACCTATTGTTGAAGACTCTTTAGATTCAATCGAAATCATTGAGCCATTAATCCTAGACGAACCTGTTTCCACGCAAGAAGCCATTTCCGAAAATGCTGTTATTGCAGTAGACAATGCACCCGCAGTTTATCAAAATAGTGTTGAGAGTAAACTGAAGGCCTACACCTCTTCCATGAATCAATATCATGGTATTGACGATCCATTCGCTAGCGCGCAACATCAATTGATTTATCCGAAACAAGCTATGTTCTCAAATCCATTTGGTTTTAAAGGAAGAATCAGAAGGACTGAATACTGGCTCAGTTATGTAATCGGCTATATCTATTTTTTGCTTCTTGCCGCAGTATCGGCTAGGATCGAGCGAGTATCGGGTGGGGGCGGTGCATTCTTTTTATTTATACTGCCTTTTTACTGGTTCCTCATTGCCCAAAATACCAAGCGCTGTCACGATCGCGGAAACTCCGGATGGTTTCAGATTATTCCTTTTTACGGTCTTTGGATGGCATTTGGCGAAAGTGATAGATTCGTGAATGACTACGGCCCCAATCCCAAAGGCGATAATTTCCAAACAAGATTTTAACAAAACCATATTAGATAGATGAAAAGGATTTCTTTGATTGCTAATTCGAGCATTCAATATTACAAGTATGAGGTAAATATTGATCTTGAGTTTGGCAAGGAAAATAGATTTTATTACCACCAACCTTTCGATACCAATTTTTTCGATTTTATTCTCGATCCCCTATTTAAAGTTACGAAGGAAGGTACTGAGAATTATTTTCGTTTACAGGAGCTGATCGATAAGGGATTTGTTATCAATAAGCGTCTTAAAGATGAAGCTGATTTGAGTACCTGTACAGGTACCGTCACTGAAGTTTACGAAGAAAGTAATCTGAAGCAGACACTTAAGCAGTACCAAAATAAATGGATTCCGTTGCCTTTTTTTAAGGAGAACGCTATTAACCGAGATTTACTGTATCCTACAGATTGGGTCCGCGTGTTTTTTACTTGTGATGAAGAGTTTTCACTGGCGAAAATTGTCATTGCCGTAGATACGTCTTTAGCCAGAAGTGAAAATGATAAAACTGGTCCTCAGTTGAGCAATAATCCGGATGAGAATGTTTTCAGACTCCAGTCTGATGAAATCAATCTGAGTAATTTCTTATTTACGCAGGACAACTCTGTCGCATGGATTGATCGCTATCTAGCCGACTTATTTTATGATAAAAATGAAGAGGAAAGATATACACATCCGATAAAAAAATACATAGCCAAATATGTTCTTCTGATGAAGTGGCTGGCTGCTCAAACTGAGTCACCCGAAATTCAGCTCTTTACGGATAATATCAGAAAGAAAACTGTAGATCTCGTCATTGATATCGGCAATTCGGCTACCTGTGCGCTTCTATTTGAGAATAAAGATGATGATAGCTTTGACTTTGATAGCGTTAAGAAACTTATCATTCAAGATTATACCAATCCGCATCTGGAATACAATAACTCATTTCCGATGAACATGATGTTTAGTGAATCTAGTTTTGGAAATATTGATAAAGATAATTACCATAACAATAAATTTATTGTTCCCAGTCTGACTCGCATTGGTTTTGAAGCAGAAAAATTGATCCATTCAGCAAGTACAAATCTAGATCTTGGTTACGAACTAAAGACTTACAACTCGAGCCCGAAACGTTATTTATGGGATGATCAGATAAGTGATCGCGAATGGGAGTTTCAACCTCTTAAGACTAATCGGGTAAAGAAAGTGTATCTGAATGGCATATCAGAGCAACTTAGCCTAGACGGTAGCTTAAAGAGTTCGCGTGAGGTATTTGGCGCGAAATCGATGTTTTCAAGGGCTTCGCTTATGAAGTTTGTTTTTCTGGAAGTATTGATGCATGCGCACGTGCAGATCAATTCTTTTAAGTTTAGGGAGGAACATGGAGAGATGACCATGCCAAGAACAATCAAAAGGATTACGATATCATGCCCAACAGGTATGATCCAGCATGAGCAGATCGCCCTAAGACAAGCGGCGGCAGAGGCGTGTGAATTACTGGATGGATACCAACGATTCTACTTTGATCAGGATGAAAATACAAACTGGTTTAAAAAACCGGAGATTATTCCATCGATTCAGGATATATCCAAGCCCCTCAGCCAGCTGGAAGATAAAAAAGATTGGATGTATGATGAGGCAACCTGTAGCCAGCTTGTTTTCGTTTACAGTCTCTTTTCGAAAAAATTACGGAGCAACAATTATGTGATTGATCATTTTTTATTCAATAATAAGAATACGTTAAAAATTGCTTCCATTGATATCGGCGCGGGGACAACTGATATTATCATCAATCAATATCAGCTTAAGACCTCAAATAAGATTCAGGAATTGATTCCCCAACCGCTATTCTGGGATAGTTTTAAATTGGCAGGAGATGATCTGATGAAGGAGTTGATCCAAAAGCTGATTATTCGCAGTCCCCAAAAAATGGATGATTCGGCCATTGAAGGATTAGAAAATTATGGGAGATCAAAGGGAATTATAGACATCCAAAGTCGGATCAACGGATTTTTTGGGGAGAACTCCAATAATATGGGCTATCTCGCAAAGATGATGCGCAAATCATTTGTCCATCAGGTAGCACAGCCTATTGTACTTAAGTACCTACAGCAGGCCAATAAGCAAGAATCTTTGGAAATGTCTTTCGAAGAAATCATAGGGCACAAATTTGAAAATAGTGCACTTGTCAACTATTTTGAGCGGATAATCGGATTCAATTTTTTGGAAATCCGATGGGTAATATCGGCTAAGGTCGTCAATGAGATCGTTGCGAGTGTATTTGAGGGGTTGGTTCGTCAAATGTGTCTGGTGATTAACCAGTTTGAGTGTGATTTTGTGGTCCTGTCCGGAAAGCCTGCATCCCTGCTTAGCTATGAGGAACTGTTCAAAAAATTTCTGTTTGTTTCGCCGACCAATGTGATCAATCTCAATAATTATTGGATCGGAAAATGGTATCCGTTTGCAGACAATTTGGGGAATGTTGAAGATCCCAAGACGATTGTTGCCGTGGGGGCAATTATCGCTTTGATGGCAGCCAAATTGAAGAAGATACAGGACTTCAATTTAAATACAACCGAGCTGATCAAAAACCTGAGTTCAACGGCCGATTATATTATTTCCAAAGTGGAGAATAGAAAAGAAGTCATATTGACTCCACAAAAACATGAGCAGACTTTTTTGCTTAAATCACTTCCTTTTGAGTTTGGCTATGCGAAATATCTATCGCGCAACTACACCTATTCAGGTCTCTATAGATTAAGTATTGATCACAAGCAGATGGAAGAGGTTATCAAGAACCGTTTTGTCGGTCGCGATGCGTCATTTTATGAAGAACAGGTCGATAAAGAACGGGGTGAAATATTACGCCATCTACCGTTGAAGGTGACTATCGCCCGAGATTGGGATGAAAGTAAGGAAATATTGAAGATTGAACATATCGAAGATAATGAAGGGAATGAGAAGCCGGGACGTTTCTTCCAGCTCCATTATCAGACCCTGGATAGTGTTCAGGGATATTGGTTAGATACTTGTGAATTCGTTTTATAGTAAAGAAATGTCGAATAATTATTCTGAATTAGAAATCAAGCTTATCGAGGAATTTATTTCCGGTAAGATCGATCTTATACAGGGGTCGATTCAATGGGCTGACAAAAATCTAAAGTATGAAGAGCGCAATAAAGCGCTCCTCAGCTTGAAGAACAGCTTGAATACCATAAAAAAGGTTCAGGGCAATATCGGTAATAAACCGGTCATCGCTGTCTTTGGGGCAAGTCAGGTGGGAAAATCCTATCTGATCAAAAACCTGTTGAGCGATACAAATAGGCCCTTTGAGATTGAAAATGACGGTAAACAATATGATTTCCTAAAGCAAATAAATCCGCCGGGAACTGGTGCCGAAAGTACAGGGTTGGTCACTCGATTTACGATTGATCAAGATACCTCGTTCCCAGATTTTCCAATAAAGGTAAACTTGCTTGCAGCAAAAGATATACTATTGGTGTTGCTTGATGCTTTTTTTCTGGATCTCAAGAAAATCACTTCCTTTCCCTCAAAAGGGGATTTTGAAGCACATCTAAAAAAACTGGAGCTTGAGGAAAAAGGACCTCAGCAGGATTTTTTAACCGAATTTGATGTGCTTGAAATTAAGGAATACTTTGAAAAAAATCTTTCACAGCATACCATCTTGTTTGAAGGTCTTTATGAAACAAGGTTCTTCGAACGTATAGGCCGTATTATCCAACATTATGGGGCTACCGATTGGTCGCGCATATTTGATATCCTCTGGAATAAGGAAATCTTATTGACAGATCTTTTTACCAACTTGATCAATAAGCTGAAATTGGTACAGTTTGCACGCCATGGGTATATAAAGTTTGAAAATGTCCTGCGTGAGGAGGGTGCCATTCTTGATGTCAAGCGCTTGGGCGAACTCAGTGCCGATTCCGAAAAAGGCAGCACAATTTTCAAGTTGACGAATGGTGCTGAGGTTCAGATTGAGGTGCCTGCATTGTCAGCGCTGATTGCCGAACTTGTTTTTTCGATTCCCGAAGGACTTGTCGAATCCAAAGAGTTTTTAAAATACAATGATTTATTGGACTTTCCGGGAGCCCGTAGCCGTTTGGCATTGGATCAATCGGATATCTCGACAAAGAATATTGATGCCATGTTATTGCGGGGTAAGGTCTCTTATCTTTTTAATAAATACTCTCTTGATTTTAATATCAATAATCTCTTGTTCTGTACCAATGACAAGCAGCTGGAAGTCAACGAAATTTCAACCCTGTTATACAACTGGATCGAGAACAATGTAGGCGGGAGTGTCGAAGAACGATCAAAATCACTTCAAGAAGCAAGCTTACCGCCATTGTTTGTCATCTTTACCTTTTTCAATAATCAGATCAAGTTTGACACCACAAACGATGGTGAATACCTAGAATCTGCTGAAAAATTAAACTATAAATGGCACACGCGTTTTGAGCGTTTCTTTGAACAGGAGATCGTTACGCAATCGCGTAACTGGCATACAAAATGGACAAGCCAGGAAAATCTGTTTAAAAATTTCTATCTATTGCGAGACTACAAATATTCAAACGATACGTTTATCGGATTTGAACAGGAGGGGGAAGAGCTCGCAATCCATCCCGAAAGAGAGAATTTTTTGAAAGTCATGAAGCAGTCCTTTACACGCTATGGTTTTGTCCAAAATCATTTCCAGGATGCTGAAAGAACATGGCAACAAGTTACTTCCATCAATCATGATGGCTCGGCGTTGATTATTGAATCCCTGGCGAAGGTGTCGGGTAATAAAACCAAGATCAATCATAACCTTCAAAAGTTAAACACAATCCTGACCAAGATACAGCGAGACCTCGAACGTTTTATTCACAAGGACGACGTCACAGTGATGCGCGAAACGCAGATGCGCCAGGTTAATCAGTTTCAGTTGGCGTTTAATAGTGCCTTAGTAAAAGATCTTGGCTTGTTTAACGCCTTTATTGACTGTCTTTCGATTAATCCGAATGATATTTTTCAGTTGCTGAATGAACATATGGTGGTTGATACCAGTCGTCGTATATTGGATGAAACCACACAGGAGTCTATTCTATTGGTTCAATATCCGGAGCTCAAACAGGCAAAGTCGAAAGCAGAAATGCTGACCATTCTGCAAAAGCATCTTTGGCTTTCATCGCATGAAGCTGTTGAAGACTTTTTAAAAGACAGTGGTATCGAAATCGCCGAATTATTCCAGCAGGAAGAGACCAATTCATCAAAATCTGAGTATTACGTTCAATTAATTCTCGAATCTTGGTTAACGAAGATCAACAACTTGGATCAGTACAGGGATTTCATTGCATATGGACTGAATAGAAACAGTTTGATTTTCGTTGTGAGCTACTTTAAGGAACTGCTTAAAAAGCGAAATGTCGCCAGCAAAATAGTCAGATTGCTAAATGATATCATTTCTGAGATAGATGTCAACCATGGTTATGAAATATTTTTGACCGAAACCTTCTCCCTGGTGATCAATGAACTGATTTTTAATTTTGATGTGAGCTACTTTACGGAAGAAGAGAAAGAGGAAGCCAGAAACATCTTGGTTTCTAATCCCAATCGATTTTTTGAACGAAAACTTGATACATCTGCCAGTGCGATATCCGCTTTGTTTGACGCCGAACATATAGATGTACGTGCAATAGCACTGCAGAAGTACAATAAATGGATTGAATACTTGCGGCTTTCGCTACTTGTCAACGCAGGATATATCGATTACGATGAACAAGCCAATCAGGAATTAAAATTATTGGTCGAACAGTATTCACCCTTTCAATTGGTTTAAAAATGCAAAAATTTCATTCAATAGCAACAGATAGGTACATTCCATTATCGTTTGACAATGCTTACTTGTTTAGTCAATACGATAGAATCAGTAATTTTTTGATCTTCAACCTAGATAAAAAGTACCGGAATTTTTTGGCCAAACCCGTTAAAAACAACTATGATATTGACTGGTATAGTTTGCATATGGGCCTTCAGCCGGTAGAGCATTCATCTTATCGGGAATATGGTCTCAAACAATATTGGCTGGTCATGGAGGAACTTCAAAAACGTATAGAAGATCTTATGCGGAATAGAGACTCCAATGTACAGTATTGGGGGGCAATTCTTCAGACAGTTTTTAATCCAGAGGACAATCTTATTTTCACCAATGGACAGGATATCTGCATCATCTGGGGCTGGAAGTTTGAGAATAATCAAAATCGGAAACCGCAGCTGCTTGGCGATAACTTTCAGGAGACAATCAGTCCGCAGGATACCCCATTACCACCGCAGATACCAACCCCGGATCGCTTAGTAGCTGATATCAGTGCGCCAAAACAAGCCGAAAGCCTGGAGTATATACCTGCAATTGAAAACCCTATTCCCTCTCCGGCTGTCCCCGAAGAGTATTTTATGGCTGATGTCAAAGAAGAAAATATTGATGTAGAAACAGGTAAGAAAGAAAGTTTTCTGGCCTTTTTAAAATATATAGCGGTGACTTATTGGTGGGTGTTGATTGTACTACTGGTATTGATCTGTTTAGTCTTCTTTTTTAAATCTCTAATCCACAGACCGTAATGGAACATGTAAAAAACAAATCTTTCGCTAACAACTGGTGGCTATTTTATCCTCTCTTGTTTCTACTTATCGGTTTACTTGTTTATGCCCTGCTTTGGAGCCCTGAGCATACGATAGAGGTATTAAAACAGGAATTGAACGATTGCCGGGATAACCGTGCTGTTTCATCTAAAAGACCAGTTGACGGAGGATACAATTCCTCTTCTGATAACATTGATTCATTGCAAATAGGGGAACTTGATAAAAATCGGGCACTGCCAGGGGAAGACAAAAAAGCTGAAAATACGATTGTTAACTGTGATGCAAAGGTAGAGTCCGGTGGTCAGGGAGTCACCAAGACCAAGCATATATTGGGCGATCAATCGGGACGCGTCATTTTGCAGTATGATACGAAAACAATTCCAGATGAGATCAAAGTCTATTACGATGGTAAACCTATCGCTCATACAGATGGACTTGTTTCTGGAGCCGGCCAGTTGGAATGGATTTATGAAGTTGCTCCTGGCAAACCCAAATATTGCTATGTGGAAGTTTCGGCACCAACACCCCGTACCGTTTGGGAATATATTGTTAATTGTCCACTTTAATAAAGAACGATGAAACAGTCAAAATACCCTTTTTATTACTACTTGGCCTTGGCCGCTTTTGTCTTGCTTAGTGTGCTTTTTTGGATCTTTTTTCTTGCAGCTGGAACCGTTGTAAGACGAGGCAAGGTCCAGGCGACGCCTACAGGACATAGACATACTACTGCTTCCATGGTGCAGACAACCTCCACCGTGTACCTTGATCCGCTACCGCTGGCTTGGTATAATGAATAATATTTGAATCTAGAAGTAAAGAAAATTTAGCCTATATGAAACAAGAGAATTTTTTGTTTGTGGATGTGGTTTCGTCCATTTTCCTGCTCATCCTGTTATTGTGTAATTTCTTTGGAATGCTTTATATGACAGAAGGTAACATGCTACTGAGCCTAGCTGTTAGCCTAATTATAGTAGTCTGTTATTATTTTGTGTTGCAGCTGCTGAAACGGAATAAAGAGCGTATGCTCAATCAAGGGTATCTGAAGAGTACCGCAAGTTTGTTTTTTATTGTATTCGTTGTTTTTGGTCTGATCAGCTATGTCTTTATGATCCATTTGGTGAATATTGAGAAAAACAGCAAAAAGGCAATTCAGAAAGAAGCGGATGAAAAAGTGTTGCTTGTGAAAGATTTAACCACACAATACGATAAACGCGCAAATGAATCGATGCAGACTTTTGAGGCGCTGTTTAAAGGTAAGTTACAGGCCTATAAAAATCAGCGAACAAATGTACTGCGCAATGAATTGGGAAATCCACCTTTTAATCTGCCCGAAGCCATATTGAACAGTCCGTCAGCAAGTATTGATGTGTCGGCGAGTACCAATGCTATATTGAATGCTTATCAAGTTAAATATAACAACAACCATAAGTTGTTGGACAGTTTGGTATTCAAAAAAGCAGATAGTTATAATCAGATCTTTCAGCAATGGGATAGGCTTAGTTTGGCAACAAACTACGTTGCCCTGAACGGTTTTATTAAAAGTAGCGCAACGCTTGTGAATGAAAAAATCAAGGAGCTACCCGTTGACAATGAGCCGATCAAAGTCACGATCAGTGAAGGGAATCTGCCCTTGGATAGCCCGATTGCATTAGCGAAGGTCTATTCGCCCGATTATCTCCTTCCACTGATTATTATACTGATTATGCATGCCTTTATTTTGATCCCCTACTTCACGTATCGGGTGCGGAAGTATAACAGTCCCCGCTTAAAGGACGCTGAAGCAGAAATTATTAATCGGGGTGGAACAATAGAACTTTAATACCTAAAAAGATGGATAAGCATAAAAAACAAAATATTTTATCGAACTGCAATATGGTTCCATTGCCTGCCTTGGACCAAGCTATAGTGGGCGGATTTATCACATTTGATGAATTGGAACAGCACGGTCTAACCAGGGACAAACTGAAAGAGTTGAAGCTTTTGGATGATAGCCGGAATGGCAAAATTGTTTTACCACCTCCGATCCCCGGTTTGCCAACTATTGATGTCGAGTTACCGCTGATGCCACCAATACCAGGAATGCCACCGTTACCTACGATGACCAGTCCAAGTGCTCCGATTCAGACCAGTGAAACATTGCTGGAACAAATCAAGAACAATGAAATTTCTGCCGACGATATCAAAAAACTTATTATGGAGAAGAAACTAACGTTTGACTATCTTGAAAGTATTGGTGTCGAAAAGAGAGTGGTTCAGGCATTGAAATTCTATAGCAGTGCTTCGGCCTTTACAATTTTCAAGAAAATTGAGGATCTACCACCCATGGAAAGCGGACGGACAGATCTTTATATGGTCGGTATGCCCTTTTCGGGTAAATCAACGATCTTGGCAAGTCTCATCAAACATTCCAATAAGCAGGGCATATTAATGCACGATAGCTATAATCCCGATGGTAATAAGTACCTAGAGACGCTGAAGAGAAATTTAGACTATGGGATACTTCCTATAGCGACGGACAAGGCAAGCTACAATTATATTGCTACCTCACTTAAAGATCCAAAGGGTACCACTCATCCATTTAATATTGTGGAGGTTCCGGGTGAGAATTATGTGAAGATCTTTAACCAGGGCTTTGAAAATTCGGAGATTCCGCAATTTATCAACTATGTCAAAAGCAACAATAAAAAAATCCTGGTTTTTATTATTGATGCCATGTCACATGACAAACGTTTTGATGATGAACAATTCTTTGGAGCGTTAGACCAAAGCATCGCCTATACCAATATCATTTCCATTTTTAAGGATTCCAAAGTACTAGAGAATACCGATGCGGTTTATTTTGTAGTCAACAAGTTCGACTATATCAAACAGACCAGGTATCTGCATGAAGAGCGTGCCGATAGCGAATTGGCATTGGATTATATGAATCAGGAATTTCTTTCCCTTATTGAAAATTGCAAAACCGCACGAGAGAATTCCAGAAACCAATTTAAGATTAAAATATTACCCTTCTCCATTGGTGAAATAGTTTATGATAAGATTGTCACCGCCATTGAGGATAAATATCCACAGGAACTGGTAAAGAATATGTTGGAGGATAGTTTTGTCGTGAAAGGCGGCGCATTTTGGAAAAGATTTTTTTAAGAAATATTTATGGATACTATACACTATAGAAGCAGGGTACATCTTCTGATCGAGCGTACTCTGAATGGGTTGGATTATGATTATATTTCATCCGGGTTGAATCAAAATGAGTTAGAGAGGCTGCAATTATCATTTGATGAGAGAAATCAAGTAGGTCAGTTTAATGAGGGGTATTGTTATTCTGTCAAGCAGACCGCCCAGCATGTGATTTATTCTGTTATCAATACCAGTATGAAAGATAACGCTAAGCGCAATGGTTTTCTTGCGGTTCGTCTGATCGTTAAGCATAATGAGCATATTACCAATGTGATGCAATATTTATTGCAGATTACAACACAATATATAAATCATATAAAAGATAGCAGTTTAAACAATCAGAACTACGATCTCATTTTGCAAGAAGCTGCAAAGGGTATTAAACAGAACAATAGTATTAATCCGAAGATTACACCAGACAAGACTATTTTTTATCAGTTTTTAAATCTCGGTCTAGATCAAAGCGAAGCATTCAACAATCCAAAATTGGTTTACGCCACAAAAGTCTACTTTCTGGATGAACAGTCAGTACATAATGAAGCCGTAGCGAAGCAGTTTGGTTTTCAGTCCGTAGAGAATCTATTTGCTCAGGTCCGTAAGATTACGTTTAACAATACCTCGACATATGGATTGCGCATCAAGATCAACGAGGAAGAGGAACGTAGTTTATTAAAAGATCAATTCTTGATCTGTATGAAAGGTGACCGTATTCAGTATAAGCTTACTTTCGATAGACTTTATAAAGAAGTATCCATTTTCGAGGGTGAGGTAGAAGTGCGTCCCGAGGAACCTATACCTCCAAAACCTTCAAACCAAGAGCTCGAACGAAGCTCAAGTGGACTGGTATGGGCCTGGATTATTGGCCCCATCCTTGGAATTGCCATCGGTTATTGGGGAATTGGCCTCGTTATGAATTTTTTTGGAACGGGACAAAAAGCTACCGATACTGTTGTTGTAAAAGAGGAAATACCCGCCGAGAATTTTAACTTCAAAATCGATACGGCCAAGAGTAAGGCACTGTACCTCGAATTTAGCGATTCCACCTTGCAAGGTTACGTTTTTAATTACAAAGGAAAAGCTGAAGGCTGGAAGTTGTATAAAAAAGGAGAGGAGAAGAATACGAAAACTTTAACCAAAGCCGAGTTACGCTCTATTTTTCAGGATGAGGATCGTGTTCTTAATTTTTGTGATCAGCTTACCACACAGATTCCAAGCGATATTCCGGAGGATAAGCCTGCCGCGACCAATTCAAGACCGATAGATAGCGGAGAGATCACCAGCGAAAAAAATAATAAAGTACAGCCAGAGAAGCCTGAAAAACAATCTAGTCAGCCAGCGAAAGGAAGGACCAAAGGCCATGAATCAAAAGTATAGGGGACTTTATTTTTTGGGAGCTACCCTAGGGGTTGGTTTACTGATTGTTGGTTCGATGAAGCTGATGAGTTCATCTCCAGCCCAGCATGGCGCTACGAAGCAATCGGCTATCACAACGGCAAGTGGGCATAAAGTATTGGAAAATAAGATCCAAGAGCTTTCCGAAGACAATGTAAGTCCGGCACAGTACAACAACTTGCTGATCGAAATTAATAATGCAGCTTCACAGAATCTGTTTAATAAAGCGATTCAGGACATGCTGCTTCAGCAGCTCAATGGCAGATATACTCAACTGAGCATCGACCGCAGTAATAAATTGCTTCGTTCGGACCCTGTTAAACAGGCAGAACTTAATATTCTTGTCGCTCATCTCGAAAGTACTTTTGGTCCTACGGCCGAGGTTGCAACGATCAAAAATAAAGTTAAAGCTTTGAATCACTATACGGAAGTCCTGCCACAACGTGTAAACTCATTGATCAATCAAGGTTTCGCGGAATTTGATGAGAGTGGGTATAAGGCTTTAATGCATGAACTGGAGCGAATGCCAAACCTAGATGCAAATCTCAAAAGAAAGAAATCTGTTCTTGCCGTTAGAAATGCTGGCGTAAGCAAGCTGCAGCAATTTCATCGGAATTACGAAAACTGGAATTTGAACATGAATTTATAAAATTTGATCCTTCCACTAAACAGTGGCTGTATCAAATAAAACCTACATAGATAAATCTATAGATATGAAATATTTATTAACCCTTTTTTTAATGGGGCTGGTCTTTTTTTGCTTTGCGCAGGCGACCAACGATGAATTATTGGCCCAGGCCAAAGCACAAATGGATAACGGCTTGTATGAAGAGTCCATAAATACCCTGAATAAAATTCACGGCAAGACGAAAACAAAAGAATTCGTGGACTACTTTAAGACCGTAAATTATTTCAAATTACTGGATAATGGAGACTATCCATCTTTTGAGCTCATCAATAAGGTACGTAGCCAAAGCGCTCTGTTTTTGAAAAATTATTCAAAATCGCGCAACCACGGGGATGTCAAAAGGATACTCGACAAAATGGACGAGTACCCAAAGACACAGCAAAGTTATGACGATACCAAGAATCGAATCTTGCAGGAGAAAAAGACCGAAAGGCAACAGACTTTACTTACAGCAATCAGGAAATCTTATGAGGTGCAAGATTATGCCCAGAGTTTAGCCGCCATTAAGGTTGCCAAAGAATCTGGATATGATGAGAGCCCTGTTCAGTATTATGATTTTATGGTGAAGTACAAACTATATGATCAGAGCCCCTCGCAGACATACCATGAAGTAGAATCTATCGTTGCACTTGGAAATGCTATTTTAAGCAGTGACCATAATTCACTGGCTAATTTAAGTACGGCGGAAGTAGAAAAGATCAAAAATATTGTTGCCGGATTACCAAAATCGCTAGACGAGTTCAGAAAAAAAAAAGAGGATAAACGTGCTGCGGCCTATGCCTTAGCGATGCAACGTAAATTTGATGCGATATCGGACAGCTACAATGCACAGGAGTATGGTAAAATCATTTCAGCTACAAATGATTTTCCGGACAGATCCCGTGATAATCAAAAAGTGAGCTACTTTCAGGCTATGAGCCGTTACCAGCTGTTTAAACGAGAGGGAAACTACAGTTTTTCGGATCTATTGACGGTAAAGTCTGCTCTTGAAGGGTATATAACGAAGTTTAATGAGGAAGATTTGACCTCTAAAATTGAGGTATCTGCTGCCTTAGGAGATCTGAACAAAAATTATCCGACTTCGCAATACGCTTACGATGTGATGGTTAAACGGGAGGAGAAGAAGGAGCTGGCGGCACTGCGTCGGGCTAGAAGAAAGCTATTTACCAATATCGGCTACGAGTATGGAAAATTGGCACCAATTGGTCTACGATTTGAAACTGGTGGTGCATTTGTTGGATTCTTTGCGACGGTGCGTTACGGGCTGAAGTCAGATAATCAACTCGATTCTTATTACTTAAGCACGCGGTCGTCCCAACCCAATAAAACAGAGCTTATCGTAGGGCCAAATTTTAAGGTAGTCGATTGGTTGTTGGTGAACATTGGAGCTGGCTATGGAGTTTATTCCCATTTATTTCGTGATGATTACGCAGACCGAGAGGGCCATGGAAAAACCGGTTATATTGCCGGTTACGGCGGGGTGACTTTACGACTTAGTCCGTACGTAAATATCATAGGTGGTGCCTCCATGATGGCTATTGACAAACAGTTCTCTTCTAAAAAATTTACCCAGCCCGAATTTACGGGTGGTATTACTTTTAATATTCGATAAAAATGAATCCCAAAAACTTTAATATACGATATCTCTATTCCCTGTTTATGCTGATCTTCCCCTGGACATCTTGCGACGATAAAGACAAGTTTGATTTTAATCAGCATAATAAAGTTGCGGTAACGACCTTACAGACGACCGGTGTAACCAAAAACGATGCTACGCTGAACGGACGTGTAAATACCAACAATGGAGAGACATTGACACAGGTTGGCATCTGCTATGCTACCCACCAAAAGCCAACAGTGAACAATGAAAAAGTGCTCAAGACAGGCGATCTGGATACAGGGGCGTTTACGCTATATGCTCAAAATTTAAAGCCGGCTACAACCTATTATTTTAGGGCTTTTGCAACCAATAAAAATGGTACTGCCTATGGCGATCCGTTGAGTTTTACTACGCAGAGTGGTTATGTTGCTAAATTGGAAACACAATCTGCAAGCAGTATCACGCGTATTACCGCCGAACTAGGCGGAAAGATTTCAGATGATGGCGGATACCCGGTGATCAGCAAAGGGGTTTGCTATAGCAATATATCATCGTTCCCGACGATTTCAAATGACAAGGTAAGTGTTGATACACAGAGTACTTCATTTAAAGTTAATCTAACCAAATTAAAGGCAGGTACAATCTATTATGCGCGGGCTTATGCCACTTCATCTGTTGGAACAGGTTATGGGCAGGTGGTAAGTTTTACGACACTTCCGCCAATTGTCGCATCAGGAATATCGACCGCCGCGGTCAGTTCGGTTACTTATTCTTCAGCTTCTGTTGGTGGTACTGTTTTGGATGATAATGGATCGACTGTAACAGCCCGGGGTATATGCTACAGCAATTCCAATACTACGCCAAGTGTCAGTAGTGGGACAATTTTGAATATAGGAAGCGGAACCGGTAGCTTCTCTGGTCAATTGACGGGCTTGGTCGTAAATACAAGCTATTATGTACGCGCTTTTGCTACCAATAGCGCAGGTACGGCTTATGGGCCTGTGGTCAGTTTTAAAACTTCGATGCCAGACCTGCCAAGCAGCGTTTCGACAACTACCCCTTATAATGTGACTATGACTTCGGCATATACAGGGGGATATATTGGCTCCGCTGGCGGTGGAACTATTTCTGCCAAAGGGGTCGTTTATAGCAGCAGCAACTCATTACCTTCTTTAACCAATGGTACAAGGGTATCTGGTGGTTCAGGAACAGGTAATTTTTCACTTATACTTTCCGGATTGCAATACAATACAATCTATTACGTCCGATCTTACGCAACGAACGAGGCCGGCACGACTTATGGAAATGTGTACACGTTCAAAACATTGTTGCCAAGCCTACCATCAAGCCTGAGTACTTATGGAGCTGCCAGTATCACACCAGGATCAGCTTATGTGTCGGGTTATATTGGCTCGGCTGGTGGAGGGAATATTTCTGCTAGTGGCATTGTCTTCAGTAGCAGTACATCAAATCCCACTATTGGGAACAGCACATCAGTTACTTTGGGGAGTAGTATCGGAAGTATCGCAACTACATTGACCGGGTTATCCGCAGGTACCAGTTATTATGCCAGGGTATATGCGACCAATGAAGCCGGAACTGCCTATGGCAATCTCATAAACTTTACCACAACAAGATATACGGTACCCACAGGGGTGACAACCTATCAAGTCGGTAATACTGGGAGCACTTATGTTACCTTTAGCGGAGATATCGCTACAGACGGTGGTAGTACATTAACGGAGCGCGGTTTTGTATATTCCACGTCCAGTAATCCAACATTGTCCAGTGGAACAAAGACGACCGTATCGGGCAGTAGTGTCGGATATTTTAGTAAATCGGTCACAGGATTTAATAAGTATACGACTTATTACGTACGGGCTTATGCTACAAATGCCTATGGTACAACCTATGGCTCCAGCGCTGCTTTTTATACCTATTAAAAATAAAAGGGTAATCTGTTTGGAAGATTACCCTTTTATAGGCTAATTGTTACTTAACCGTATTGCATCACTTTTAATAAATCCGACCAAGCCTTTGTCTGTTTTTACTTTGGCCCAATTTCCTATATTGGAAAGACATGTCAATTTTTGATTTCTATAGATGGTTGCCAATATGGGAAAATCAGCTGCCGGTCCCTTGCGTAAATCCATCTTTTCGACATTCAATACGACGGTTTTTAAGTAATAATCCTGATTTCCTGATGTGCCGTTGTCGGAGGTTTTTGGTGGTGTTTTTACAGGCTTGTTTTTTTTCTCAATCTTAGGAGCCGATTTTTTGTGCATATCGAGATCACATACGCCGCAGGTACCACCACTGTTGCAGTGCGCACATTTGCTGCAATTGCGACAGGCATTGCAGTTGGCCGATCCTGTGCAGCGGCCGACTTCGTGTTCTACAAAAGCAAGTGTGCTTTTTGTGGTCTGTGCAGATGCAAAATGCGAAGTTAATGTTGCGGTCAATATCAGTGTAATAGCTTTTATCATAATTATAAGCGGTTTTTCCAAAGTCCAAGTAGGTGATTTCGCGCATATTTTTGGGCCTCTACCAGACGTTGTTCATATTTAACATTCGGCGGAATGGTCATCAGTACGGCGTAACCATCCTTCATAATCTTTTCGTTGACAAAGGTGCCATCAGTCAAATAGGCGTAAGCGAGTGTACGCCCATATTGATCCAATGGGTTGACATCAAATTCCAAGCGTACAGTTTGGTTCATAAGCAGTTTTTCTACATATTTCGAGGCCTCTTTTCCATAAGGTTGTTCCTTTTTATGAAAATAATTACGGGGCTCAGGAGCGTCAATTCCGATCAATCTTACCTTGATCTTTTTGCTTTCCCTGTTTACACACCAGAAAGTGTCTCCATCGGAAACCTTGGTGATCTGATATTCGCCTTCGGTTATACCCTTGTCATTCCTCAGGGTTCCACTTGTAAAGGCCGCGAACGGCTGCGTTTGTTTTTCCTTTTTGGGTTTACAAGCGAGTAAAAGAGTTGAAAAGAGACAGACGTATAAAATGTTTTTGTTCATGATTGTACTATTTTATTTTCTTTTCCCTTTTCTTCTTTCGGCTGAGTTTCGGCACCTTTCACAACAATAAGATTTGCCGAACATTAGGGTGAGTACTTTCATTGTGAAACCTTTGCCTTTATAACTTTTTTTTCCTTTACCAGGTTGAATCTCTTTGTTGCACCATGCGCATTGATCATACATGTTTAAGCTGTTTAATAGTAAATGAATAGGATGAATAATATGGTTCAAAATTAAAACTAAGATTTTCGGGTATTTATGGTTTCCCGTAAATAGTCATATTACCGAGTGCCTACTTTTGACTATCAACAATAAAGAAATGTATTGCTGTTTTAGCAAAATCAAATAAGCCATTAATAAAAAATAAAAAACTATGGATTTTAAAGATGAGATTCGTCAATTTGCCAAGCGCGTTGACCGACTTTTACCACAGATCAAAACAGAAGAGGCTACAAAGACATCCTTAGTAATGCCATTTTTGAAAATATTGGGATATGACGTATTTGATCCCTTCGAAGTGCAACCAGAGTTTATAGCCGATATTGGTATCAAAAAAGGAGAGAAGGTTGATTATGCCATTTTACGTGACGAAAAACCTGTTATCTTAATTGAATGCAAACATTATGCTGATGGACTTGACCCCCATAATTCACAACTGTTCCGTTACTTCCATACGACAGAAGCTAAGTTTGGATTGTTGACCAATGGCGTAGAGTATCGTTTTTATACTGATCTCGTGACACCAAATAAGATGGATGAAAAGCCATTTTTCGAGTTCAAGATCATGGACATCAAGGATAATGAAGTATCCGAATTACGCAAATTCCACAAAACAGAATTTGATCTCGAAAGCATTTCCAGCGTTGCGAGCGAATTAAAGTACTTTAACGAGTTGACTATTTTAGCAATGGGCGAGATGCAAAACCCAAGCGACGATTTCGTTCGTTTTTTTGCGAAGCAAGCCTATCCAAGTGTTGTTACAGCAAAAGTTTTGGAACAGTTTACGCCATTGGTAAAGCGCGTGTTCACACAGATAGTCAATGACCAGATCGCCGAAAGACTAAAAAGCGCACTCAAAAAAGAAACTGAAGCCGAAGAAAAGAGCGCTGCAATTGCACCGATAGAACCCGATGCCTTGATTGTCACCACGGAGGAAGAGATTGAGGGATACCTGATCATTAAATCTATTTTACGCAAGGAGATTGAAGTGGGACGTGTATTTATGCGTGATAATCAATCCTATTGTGGTATCCTGCTGGATGATAACAATCGCAAACCGATCTGTCGATTCTATTTTACACCCAATCGCTTACGCATCGGATTGTTTGACAAAGACAAAAAGGAGGCTAAATATGATCTAGATTCATTGGATGATATCTACAAATATTCAGAGCAGATCGTGGAAACTGTCATTAACTATTAATCAGCTGTGTTATGAAAAAGTATCTATTGTTATTTCTTATTTCATTTTTATCTATGGCCTGTAAAAAAGCTGAATCGGAATACGATACATATGGTTATGAAACAGAATGTGATGAATGTGACATTAACTATGTTGATGATCTAGGGACTACGGTGTATGTGAATGGTCATGAAGGAACATGGAAGAAAGATTTTCCACGCTCGGTATTCACAGAGATGAAAATGACCGTCACTGCGCGACAATCGAATTCGAATACTGTGTCTGCTCATATTATAAAAGACGGTAAGCGGCTGGTTTCGAAGTCAGGCAATTCCAGTGTTACTGTTAGACATATCGTAAAAAGTTCGGGATCAACTAAACCTGTTTCGAGCATCTGTGGTGCTCCAACCCAAAAAGGAGGACCGTGTCAGCGAAAAGTGTCAGGTGGGGGAAGGTGCTGGCAACACAAATAATTGAATTATTATTAACTTTTAAATTTATAAATATGGCAACAAGACATGAAATTAAGTGTATCAAAAAGACAAATCGTCAAAGTGCACATGAAAGAATTGAAGAAATTGGTGGAAAAAATGCAGACGGAACTTCATGGAGATTAACACAACAACGAGCGATATCTGGAATTGAGGATGGGAAATGGAGCTTTTATGTAAATCAAGGGGGGAACGTTATCGACGTAATTGTGGCAACGAGTGCCTTAGGTAACAAGTACATTAAGACTAGAAATGATGGCGAACAACCTAATAATCTTTTAAGTTTACCAGAGTGTTTATAAATCTATTTTAAAATACTTGAGATTACAGATCAAGCGTTAGCCAAATTGTCGAGAGATCAATTTGGCTTTTTAATTCAATTTTCTTTTGTAGGATGTTTTATTAGAAACAATGAGCTTGAGTATACTTGAGAACAATATGTCTATAAAATATTCACCTCCCTATTCCTATCATTCACCGAGTTTTCCCGATCGTTAGTCTAAAGCCGATAGGCTAGGAGCGTATTGTGTTGTAGTTTTGAGTCAACAAATAAGAACAACAGAACTAACACAATAAAAAAAACATTATGAAAGCATTAGTAAAAACATTCGCAGCAGCAGTATTAATCGCAGTATCAACTTTCGCTATGGCAGCTGAAGGACCTGGAGCAAAAGCAACAAAAACAAACGTTAACCTTTCAACAGCAGACTTCGCTTTAGAGCACTATGTTGCGGTAACGACTGAAGGGGAATCAGCAGGCGTAGAGCAGTTATTTGCAGCTGATTTTAATCAAAAGATCCAAGCTACCAATACGCAGTCTAACGGCCGTAGCGAAGTGGTTAAATCTTTGAAAAAACAAAAAGGCGAAAAGCTAAACTGTACAGTAAGCACAGATATCATCGAGGAATCAGCAGACTATATGGTGGCTAAAGTGACTTTGAAATTTGAAAACTTCACCAAAACAGATTTAGTTACTTTGGAGCGTGTGGGCATTGACTGGAAAGTATCCAAATCAATCAATTCGTATAAATAAGTATTTAAATAACTAGTGTTCTGCCGAGATCAGTTTAAGGTCAGATCACTAGTGAATCAAATGTTTAAATTTAGTTTAGAAGCCAGGTCGTGAGATCTGGCTTTTTTGTTTTGTCATGCAATGTGCGTTACTCGTTGATTGCCGATCATCAAACTTTAAATTCTGGCGCAATCATCACTTTTTCCTCTTTTACGTTATTCAGGAAATCGCTGTATTTTATAGGTAATTTTTTACGATAAAAATAAAAATAGAAGTCAAATGAACCGCCCACGATCCCATTTTTTCCTGGTACGTATATAAATCTGTCAATACCTCTATCTACCTCCAGCTCATGATCATGCGTATGCCAGTCTGTATAAGTCCAAAATTGATAACCCATTTTACCATTTTTAAACTTGACGACCTTAGATAAATATTCTCTTCGGTCTCTTAGATAATCGAAAGTAGGATAGTCGTAAGGGGTATTGCCGATAGTGTAAGCAGGAAATTCTTCATGAGGATATCTCTTTTTAAAAATAGCTTCCATTTCAGTAATTTTAATAGGCTCTTGCTCAATATTTACTGTTCCAAACATGTTCTGAAAAATGGATGGCCTATTTCTTATCGCAAAAAATTGTATTAGACAATGTTTGGACGAATAGTATTTGTTGCCAATTTTCCGGATAATTTGATATTCGTCGAAATATTTAGTTTTTGCACCGTATGTTTTATCAAAATCAGCGTATGTATTGGCTCCAAATAGCCTTTTAAGGTATTGGTGGGGTATCGTATCATTTTTGATACTATCCAGATGAATTTCAGTCCAATCCCGGTTCCCTTCCAAATCTGGAAGAACGGCAATAAGAATTAGATTAAGGTCTTTGTGTTGGTCCAATTTATTTCGATCTATAGCTATACAATCGATGAACATCAGTGAAAATAGCTCAACGCTCTTCTTGATACCATACAAGTTATCTGTAGATAATTTGTAATTATCTAAGATACAGCCCTGTGGCTGATCAGGTAATAAGATGTATTTGACGTTGGCAGATAAACTGAGCGAAACAATTAATAGTGGCATCAAAAGCCATAATCTGAACCGTTTAATTACATGTTGTTTCATCTTTTCTTTCGCTATGGTTAATAACAGTATTCTTCTCAGCCCCGCTAAAATCATTTAATGAACCGACTTTGGTGAATAGCATTTTTTAATGTGATGAGCGATCATCAAACTTTAAATTCTGGCGCAATCATCACTTTTTCCTCTTTTACGTTATTCAGGAAATCGCTGTATTTTATAGGTAATTTTTTACGATAAAAATAGAAATAGAAGTCAAATGAACCACCCACGATCCCTTTTCCTGGGACGTATACAAATCTGTCAATACCTCTATCTATCTCCAGCTCATGGTCATGCGCATGCCAGTTGGTATAGGTCCAAAACTGGTAACCAATTTCTCTATTTTGAAACTTGATCGTTTTTGACAAGTATTCTTTCCGATCTCTTAAATAATCAATAGCGCTACTGTGGGAATAAGGTGTGTCACCGATCGTATATGGTGGATAGTTTGTACCGGGGTATCTCTTTTTAAAAATAGCTTCCATTTCTGTAATCTTGAGCGGTTCTTGCTCAATATTTATTGTCCCAAACACATTCTGAAAAATGGCAGGCCTATTTCTGACGGCAAAAAATTGAATTAAACAATGTTTAGAGGCAAAGTATTTGTTGCCAATTTTCCTGATAATTTGATATTCGTCAAAATATTTAGTTTTTGGACCATAAGGGTCATCTAAACCTGAAAGCGTATTTATGCGGAATAATCTATTTAATACCGAAGTAGTAATAAGATCGTCTTTAATAGTATCGAGATTAATTTCTTTCCAATCTGCGCTCCCTAGCAAATCGGGGAGGACAGCAATAAGTATTATATTAAGCTGCGTGTTGGCATTAATTTTATCTTTACTTATTGGGTCTGGTCCGTTATGGAATGTGAGTGTAAATAACTCTACATTCTTTTCTATACCGTATAGTTTTTCTGTTGATAATTTGTACTGATCAATTGAATAGCTCTCCGGCTTATCCGGCATAACAAAATATTTTGGTCGGCTAAATAAACTGACGTTGACAAATATAAATGACAATAAAAGTAATAATCTGAACCGTTTAATTAGATGTTGTTCCATCTTTTCCTTCTCTATGTTTAATAACTTTGTTCTTCTCCGCTTCGCTAAAATCATTGACAACATCGGCCTTGGTGAATCACATTTTTTAATTGTTGTTAAAAGATAGTAAAAATAATTTCACTTTCCTCGCCGTTCCATTCCCGCCATTCACCGAGTTTTCCCAATCGTTGGTCTAAAGCGCATAGGCTAGAGGGCTATTGTGTTGTAGTTTTGAGTCAACAAATAAGAACAATAGAACTAACACAATAAAATAAAGACATTATGAAAACGCTAGTAAAAACATTCGCAGCAGCAGCTTTAATCGCCGTATCAACTTTCGCTATGGCAGCTGAAGGACCTGGAGCAAAATTGGCAAAAGCAAACGTTAATCTTTCCACAGCAGATTTCGCTTTAGAGCACTATGTTGCGGTAACCACGGAGGGAGAGTCAGCAGGAGTAGAGCAGTTATTCGCCGAAGATTTTAATCAAAAGATCCAAGCTACTAATGCGCAATCTAACAGCCGTAGTGCTGTAGTTAAACTATTGAAAAAGCAAAAAGGAGAGAAACTGAACTGCACAGTTAGCACTGATATTTTAGAAGAATCTGCAGATTATATGGTAGCTAAAGTAACGTTGAAATTTGAGAACTTCACCAAAACGGACTTAGTTACCTTGGAGCGTGTGGCTAATGACTGGAAAGTATCCAAATCAATTAATTCATATAAATAAATCTCAAGAACTGGTGCTCTGCGAAGCTATAGGTAGAGCATTAGTGAATCATATGTTTAAGTTTAGTTTAGAAGCCAGATTTTGAAATCTGGCTTTTTTACGTCAAAAGGGCCTGATTCTCATCAGACCCTTTCTCTTAGCGCTTATTTGTACAGCAATTTTTATGTTTCCTATCGTTTCCTCTTTTTTGTTTCGTCATCCAATGTTTTTAAAGACTATTGGATTTTCACTGTACGACGCCAATTTTTATGTTGAACCTTTCTTTCGAAAGGTAGCTTGTAGCCATTTTGTATAGTAAGAACAGCTGGCGATTTGAAATAGTTTTATTGGAGTGATTTTTTTTATAACAGGATATTTACCATGAAAGAGGAAATTGCAAAAGAGAATTGGCTAAAAATAATTGACCGGCCAAATGGCATTAGAGATTTGATTGAAAGTCAGGATGATTGAAAATGGTTAATTTTCTATAATTCAGCTATGGCGAAAGCTTTTAATTGATTCCCCAACAATTAGTAATTTTATTTAGACTTGCAATTCTGTAAAGAGAATGCTGGGCTCATTCGTTCAACATTTATCGATTACTATAGTTCGGCCTGGATTATTGTGATTAGCGGGTTCTGTTAGTCCATGTTGTAAAATATAAAATTCTGATTTTAGCAGTTATGAAAATCTATTATTCGGATGAGCTTAAATAACTTTTATAGGGGGCTTGTTCGTACCTGCTTCGTATAGCCTTCGGATCAGGTCGGGTAGGGTTCGATTGCTGACCAGTATCTTACCAGTTTTTCCCTGTTCAGAGACTGGTCAAGGTCTGTTGCGTGTCTGTACATTATCTATTGATGATCCGAACGTGGTACGAATCTGATACGAAGCAGACTCACCTTTTTATTCCCGCCATTCACCGAGTTTTTCCGATCGTTGGTCTAAAGCTGATAGGCTAGAGGTCTATTGTGTTGTAGTTTTGAGTCAACAAATAAGAAAAGAACTAACACAATAAAATAAAGACATTATGAAAGCATTAGTAAAAACATTCACAGCAGCAGCTTTAATCGCAGTATCAACTTTCGCAATGGCAGCTGAAGGACCTGGAGCAAAAGCAACAAAAGCAAACGTTAACCTTTCTTCAGCAGACTTGGCACTCGATCACTATGTGGCAGTCACCACTGAAGGAGAATCAGCAGGTGTAGAGCAATTATTCGCTGAAGATTTCAATCAAAAGATCCAAGCTTCCAATGCACAGTCTAACAGCCGTAGTGCGGTAGTTAAACTATTGAAAAAACAAAAAGGAGAGAAGCTGAACTGTTCTGTAAACACCGATATCCTCGAGGAGTCAGCAGACTATATGGTCGCTAAAGTAACTTTGAAATTTGAGAATTTTACCAAGACTGACTTGGTTACCCTGGAGCGTGTGGGCAATGACTGGAAAGTTTCCAAATCGATCAATTCGTATAAATAAGAACCATCCCTTACAAATATATAAGTTGTAGAGCCATGTCGAGAGATGTGGCTTTTCTCATCTTAAACAAGACAATCGGGTATACTTTGCCTCTTCTGAGTATATATCTGTGGCGTGCTCCCTTGTCAGAATTTAATATTCATTCTTTTGAACCCTGTCTTACCCCAATAACTGTATTTAATCTGACCCGTAATTTGATCCTTAGCGATGCAGCCTATATATCTGCTGTCAAGCGCATGATCTCTGCTATCGCCCAATACAAAAATACTATCTGTCGGAACAACGAAATCATTCATATTCATCATACCATCATCGAACTCTTCTTTATTTTTATAGATGCGATGACTGTGTCCGTTTGGAAATGTCTCTTCCAATTCAGAAAAGTTTATACCTTCTATATTTCTGTCTGCAATAAATTTGGATTTACTTAGCTTGTTATTGATCGATACAATATTGTCTTTAAGTGAGATCGTGTCTTTGGGCAGACCAACTATACGATACATGAATAACTGACCATCCTCTTTAGCAAACGTAATCAGATCTCCAGTTTTAGGTGTGTTTTCTTCGTAGGCTTTTGTATCTATTATAATCCAGTCGCCTTCCAGAATCGTTGGATTATTGGCTGTTGTTTGAGCAATGTAAGATTGTATGCCTATCATTTTTTTCTTGTCAAATATAAATGACATTGTAAAGATGAGGCAGGCGATCAGTGCATAATAATACCATTTGTTGTAGGTTTTCAGAACATAAAATTTTTGTCTTTTTGCATTTAGTATAGCATCTATTACTATAAATAAAAGGAATGATATGCCAATTGCCATAAAAATACACATTCCGGCAAAGGAGGTCACCCAGCGCGTAACAGCAAAAATTACAGGGATTAGATAACTTAGAGTCAAATAAAGAACACCTTTCTTTATCTGTCCATTATAGACCTGCCCTAGGCCAGGAAAAACTAAAGAGAATACACCTGCGATAAAAGCATTTCTTGGATGCGACTGAGGTGCATCAATTGTTGTTAGATCTTCCATAAAAGAATAATAGGTCTACTAATAAGTATAGTGCGGTAATCGACTGCCTGCTTATAGAAAGCCTTTCCCAGCATTTAAAATTAGTCATTTATTTTTTGAATGTGGCTGGCCATTCTAAAAACTTTATCAGGTATTAAGTACCAGATTTGTACTCTACGTTTACCTCCCCATTCCCACCATTCACCGAGTTTTCCAGGTCGTTGGTCTAAAGCCCGTAGGCCAGGGGCCTATTGTGTCGTAGTTTTGAGTCAACAAATAAGAACAACAGAACTAACACAATAAAATAAAGACATTATGAAAACTCTAGTAAAAATATTCGCAGCAGCAGCTTTAATCTCCGTATCCACTTTCGCAATGGCAGCTAAAGGACCTGGAGCAAAAGCAACAAAAGCAAACGTTAACCTTTCAACAGCAGACTTCGCTTTAGAGCACTATGTTGCGGTCACTACGGAGGGAGAATCAGCAGGAGTAGAGCAATTGTTCGCCGAAGATTTCAATCAAAAGATCCAAGCTTCCAATTCGCAATCTAACAGCCGTAGTGCGGTAGTTAAACTATTGAAAAAGCAAAAAGGAGAGAAGTTGAATTGTGCAGTTAGCACAGACATCCTAGAAGAATCAGCTGACTATATGGTGGCTAAAGTAACTTTGAAATTTGAAAACTTCACCAAAACAGATTTAGTTACTTTCGAACGTGTTGGCAATGACTGGAAAGCATCTAAATCAATCAATTCGTATAAATAGGAGCGATTTCAAATAAATATATATGTTGTAGAGCCACATCGAGAGATGTGGCTTTTTGCTTTCATTCCTAAACAATATTTCGGATATTTGGACAAAGGCCATTTTTTAGTTAAAAGATTTTATCATGTCGGATATTCAGCAGTTAATAACACAGATCAGAGCATTTAGAGATGCAAGAGATTGGGAGCAGTTTCACAATTCCAAAGATCTTGCAGTGGCATTGAGCATTGAAGCTTCGGAGCTTCTGGAGCTTTTCCTGTGGAAGGGAAATGAAGATGCCAATCATGATAAGCTGAAGAATGAGTTAGCCGATGTGCTGATGTATGCCTTATTGCTTGCCGATAAGCATGGACTTGATATCAAGCAGATCGTCGAGGACAAGATGAAACTCAACAACGAAAAATATCCCGTAGAAAAAGCCAAAGGATCCGCAAAAAAATATAACGAACTCTAATGCCCAAGCAGTTTCAGATCATTCCCTATCCGTTCGATTCCCAATTGGAGTTTACCCTAGCTCATCAGCAGCGCGATTACCTTTCCTGGCCAATCGTCTATTTTCTGCAGAATACACAAGAGGCCTACGTTGGCGAGACGACCGATATGGTGACCCGTATGAAAGCTCATCTCAAAACAGAAAATAAGCAACAGCTCAAATCTGTATCCTTGATATTAAGCGATCTGTTCAACAAGTCTGCCACATTGGATTTGGAATCCAACCTGATCCGCTACATTGCCGCAGATGGCCAGTTCAACCTATTAAATGGCAACTTAGGCCTATCTGATCACAAATTTTATCAGCAGAAGGAAATTTACTGGGAGCTGTTTCGTGATATCTGGTCCGGGTTGCGGTCAATTGGCATTGCCCGGCATTCCTTGGAATATATCGATAATTCAGATCTGTTCAAATATTCGCCCTACAAGACTCTTTCGCGTGAACAGACCAACGGGCTGAAGATGATCCTCAACTGCCTGTTGGATGATCAGGCCAAAGTCAGTCTGATTCACGGCGGGGCAGGTACCGGAAAGTCTATCTTAGCTATTTTTTTATTTAAATTGCTCAAGACCGATCTGAAAGATTTTAACAGAGCCGATTTTGACGAGTCCGACGAGGAGCTGTTTGAGCTTGTGGAGGCCGTTCGGAATAAATATGGGCAGCTCGACATAGGGTTGGTCATACCCATGCAATCCTTTCGTAAAACGATTTCCAAAGTATTTAAAAATATCAAAGGTTTATCTCCCAAGATGGTTATTGGTCCTGCGGAGGTGGCCAAGAGAAAATATGATCTCCTGATTGTGGACGAAGGGCACCGGCTGCGGCAATGGAAAAATCTAGCAGCCTATTATGGTACTTTCCGAAAGGTATCCCAGCAATTGGGATTTGATGAACTGACTTGTTCTGAACTGGATTGGATCGAACAGCAAGCCGACCGTTCTATTATATTCTACGACGAGTTTCAGTCTATTAAGCCGTCGGATGTCGACGCGCAGCGATTTATCGATCTCCAGCTCAAAAGCAGTACCCGCATTGAGCGTTTGCGCTCACAATTTCGCGTTAGGGGCGGGGCGCCCTATATGGATCTTATCCATGAGATCTTTAAAGATGGAGCAGCGATGCCAGCCAAGCTTTTTGAAAGTGTCCATTATGATTTTAAGCTTTTTGACGATCTTGATGAAATGGTCGCTACGATCAAGAGTAAAAATGAGCAGGAAGGATTATGCCGTATGGTGGCGGGATTTGCATGGGAATGGATTTCCAAAAATGACCGTACGCTCAACGATATTGTTATTGGAGAGAGTCAGCTGCAATGGAATAGTACGGATGTAGATTGGGTCAATTCGCCCAATGCAATCAATGAGGTCGGCTGTATTCATACCACCCAAGGTTATGATCTTAACTTTACCGGGTTGATCATCGGCCCAGAGTTGGATTATGACTTTACGACCAAGAGCTTCGTTGTCTATAAAGATAGATACAAAGATAAAAATGGGAAGAACTCCATTAGCGATCCTAAAGTCCTTAAAAATTATATCCTCAATATCTACCGCACTATCCTATTTCGTGGGATTCTGGGAACCTATGTCTACGTTTGTAATGATAATCTTAGAGCATACCTTTCGCAGTTTATTAAACAACAGCAGAAACAGGATGCAGAACAAGAGGATAGGGTGTCGATAAGCGCTGTTCCTTCCGCCCATAGTATACCTTTTTATGATTTAGCGATTGCAGCAGGCAATTTTTCCGAATTACAGCAAAGTGACACTTTGCAGTATATTGACGTTGAAGAACGCTATCGGGATCCACAACGTTATTTTGCCTGTAAAGTGGTCGGGGAATCCATGAATAAGATTATTCCTAATGGTTCCATCTGTTTATTCGAGCGATACCAGGGCGGTTCACGAAACGGATTGATCTGTTTGGTTGAATCCAGTAGTTTTGAAGATCGCGATTTTGGAGCCAACTATACCATTAAAGAATATTCCAGTAAAAAGACTATTACGGATGAGGGCTGGCAACATCAGGAAATTATTCTCCTACCCAAGTCTACAGACGATTCTTATAGTCCCATTATATTGAAAGATGAGGAGACAATAGACCTACAGGTGATTGCGGTATTTAGATCTGTTCTGTAGATTTATTTTGCTTGATTAATCATTTATACGCAGACCCGTAAATTGTTATTTTTTTGCCTAGCGCTGAAGCTTTCTTAAAGAATTCTTTGACGATGGATTGTAAAGCTATGGCATAGGCAATTCATTATATGTATGTCCTAGCTTTTCTCTTATTACGCTCTCCTAATCGGTTATTCCTAGGTCCACAATTTATCTATTAACATTGTAATGGAATAAATTGCCAGATTGGATGAAGGATGAGCAGCGAAAAAGGAAAGTCCACAATTTGCTAGCAAAACTTAAAAATCATAATAAAATTGTTGTTATAGGATCTCTCGAATAGTCTATGTGGGAGCTAGCGACTTGATTTTAACGGAAAATAGCTGCAACAGTAAGAAGGGTTTCGAATATATGAAAAAAAAATATTGGTATTGGATTTTGTATTATCAAAATGGTCAAAACACTTTAGATGCGTTTGCTCTGGAATACTTGACTTAAAGGCTAGTATTCCAATGCTGTAATTCCTATCTTTGCATTTTCTATAAACAATTTCGTATATTTAATAAGGATACAATAAACAAAAACGCTTATAACGGTATGAATCAAGACTTAATGTTTCGGTTATTTCGCTCCATTGAAGGGGAACCTAACGATGATATCGTCAAGGTAGCAGATGCTATTATCGATGCCGAGCGTAAGAAAGGGCATAGCAAATTGGCTGAGCGGTTGACTGGTATTCTAAAACGAAATGTGCAATCAACGCAATCTTTAAAAGGAGAACTTAAAAATATCTTTGGTTCAACGATCGCGATTCCCACTGACAATAGAAAGAATATCCCACTTGCGGTAGAAATACCGCGCGAAACATTGCGTCACGAGATGGTACTACCCGGGGATATAGAAGGGAAAATCCAACGAATAGAAAAAGAATATGTCGCTCGAGAACGATTAGCGGCGTTTGGCTTGAAGCCAAAAAGGCGCATTTTATTACATGGAGCGCCTGGTTGCGGTAAGAGCATGAGTGCAGAGCGTATAGCTTGGAATACGGGCTTACCATTTTTAAAAGTACGTTTTGAAGCGATGATATCTTCTTATCTTGGTGAGTCCGCTAGTAACCTAAAAAAAATATTTGAAGCGATAGCTTCCTATCCTTGTGTCTTACTACTGGACGAATTTGATTTTATCGCCAAAGCTCGCGGTGATAAGCAGGACGTAGGAGAGATGCACCGTGTCGTCAATATCTTGCTAAACGTTCTCGAAGATTTCGATGGTCCCGGCATTGTCATCGCAACGACCAATCTACAAGGAACGATAGATCCCGCGTTATTCCGACGATTCGATGACATCATAGAATTGCCAAAGCCAGGCAAGGAAGAAATAACTCGTATACTTAAAAATACGTTGGGAGCTATCAAAGTTGCCAAAGAAGTGAAATGGAATGAGATCTCCAAAGATTTATTGAACTATTCCGCTGCGCTTATTGTAAAAATAGCTTTCGACGCTGCCAAAATCGCTGTGCTTAGTGGGAAACAGGAAGTCGATATGACGCATTTCCTTCAATCCATGCAAGAAAATAAAAACTATAAAACTTAATATGTAAAGGATATCGTGTAAGCCTAAATTAACCAACTAACTTATGCCCAAATTTCCACATCTTCCCTTGAAAGATTCTTTTAAGGGTGATTTTAAATTTCCACAAACTCCTCGACCTCAGCATCCGAGAACAGCAGAAAATCGTAACAATAGCAGAAACCATGGTGCGTTTATAGGAGGCAACGCTAACTCTGTAAAGGAACGGTATCAAAACGAACTTGCTGGAAGAGCGCAAAAAGGATTACCTCATCTAGATGAAAACATCATCCCAGTATTCTTGCAAGTCGACCCTGACGGATTTGATGTTGAAGCATTGAAAGGGTTCGGTATAGAGATTATCGCCGAAGAGGACGAAGGATTTATTATTGGTGCGAGTGTAGACGGATTTAAGTCTCTTGAAAAGAAAATTAAGCAGTTTGTCGAAGAGGGCAAAGCAGTTAACACAGCTCAACTTTGGGATATAGTACTGGGGCAGAACTGGCGTGTCGAGCAGATTCTTTCTGAAGAGTTGCAAAAACGGTGGAATCAGATAGGGGACGAAGATATATTGATCGTAGATGTGTCGATCGCTTGTTATTTGAAAGCGCCGGAGTATCCTGCAAGAGATAGGGAAGATTCAGATGAAAGATATGAACAGCGAATTGAAAGATGGAGAGATCGATATCAACAATATGAGATAGAAAAAGACGATTTTGAATTCAGTAGGCACGAAGATGTACAACGTTTTCTTGAAGTCTATGATGCGGAGATCATCAGCGGTTTCGTTTCCGAGGTAGACAGTTTTGGCTTTAGCGTACGTCTAGCTGGAACAGTATTAAAAGATTTTGTGCTTAACTATCCGTATGTATTTGAGGTGATTGAAAAGACGGAGATAGACTCCCCCGTGGCATTGGAAGGAGAAGGAGAGGAGTGGGCTATAGATGTTTTTCCACCGCTGGAAGACGCGCCAAAGGTATGTGTGGTAGACAGTGGTATTATGGAAGGACATCGATTATTAGCACCTGCAGTGCTTACCGAAAGATCTAGAAATTTCGTTCCTGATATACCCGATACTGTCGCCGATGAAGTCGTTAACGGTGGCCATGGCACTCGTGTTGCCGGTGCTCTGCTGTATGGAAATACAATACCAAAAGGAATGTATCAGCCCCCATGTTATTTGTATAATGCAAGGGTGCTAAACAGAGATAATCAGCTCTCTTCTCGCATTTTTCCACCACAACTGATGGAAGATGTATGTGACACATTCGGAGATGCACATGTCTTTAATGTCTCGATAAACAATCGAGTCGCTTGCCGCACTACACACATGTCCCAATGGGCCGCCTCATTGGATAGACTAACACACGAAGATGGGCATATATTTGTAGTTTCGGCGGGAAATATCAAAGATGAAAGCTTTCACCCAAATAACCCAGGTATAAAGAATCACCGATTATCCGGTAGAGATTATCCAGCATATTTATTAGAGAATGCATCACGCATTGCCGATCCTGCGCAAAGTTTGTTTTCCATCACGGTAGGATCAGTTTGTTTGGACACTTACGAAGATGATGATCACAAGTCTTTTGGCGAGAGAGACCATGTGTCTTCTTTTTCCAGATGCGGGTTGGGGATGTGGAACTCGATCAAGCCCGAACTGGTCGAATATGGTGGTGACTGGGTGGCAGAGAAGCGTGGTGACAACATGGTGGTTAAAGATCAGACTTGTCCAGAATTAATTGTATCCAAAGGTCTGGGGGTATCACGTGATTCCATCGGTACATCCTTTGCTGCGCCGAAAGTGTCCCATATCCTCGCAAGATTGGTCTTACAATTTCCAGGGAAAGAAACGTTATTTCATAAAGCTTTGCTTATCCAATCTGCACGGTTGCCCGAGCATGTTCGCAATAGGCCATCAATCGAAGATATTAGACACTATGGCTATGGTATACCCAATGCAGAACGTGCGGTGGAAAACTCTGCAAGACGGATTACGTTCACAACATCAGGCGCTATTTCGCCGGGACAAGCCAATCTGTATTCCATACAAATACCTGAGGCGCTTCGACGACAAGGTGAAGATTATGATATTTTAATCGAGGTATCGCTGTGTTATACCGCTAAAATTAGGCGTACCCGTCGTCGGATTAATTCTTATCTATCCTCGTGGCTATCTTGGCAGTCTGCTCCAATGGGGCAACCCTTTGAAGCATTTAAACAGGAAGTATTAAAGAACTTGGAAGCAGGTGGTACGATAGATGATGGTGGTCCGTTTGATCAACCTACTCGGATTTCTTGGGCTATAGATGAAAACCCTAATTGGGGTATTGTGAAGGGGATTAAACGGCAAGCAAATGCTAATCAGAAAGATTGGGCAACGGTGAAATCATACAATCTACCTGAGGAACTTTCTTTTGCCATTGTTGGGCATAAAGGATGGGAAAAAGATTTTGAAGAGGAAGTGCCTTATGCTTTTGTCGTAAGTTTTGAGGTGCTGAATGGTGAGATCCCTTTGTATGAGCTAATGGCACAGGTTAATGTGGAGGTGGAGCAGGAAAGCCAAATTGCATTGTTCTAAAAGATTATTGTCTTTATGAGATATTCGTTGGAGGATATTTATTGTTCCTGTGGTCGTTATAGTCATACAGCCAGTGTAGAATTCTTTCCAGATACTGAATGTCATAGACTGTATGGGAAATATTTGGTTGGCGTTTTTGTCTACACGCGAGATGAGTGTCGAGAATTTGAAAAATCTATTGCGTTTGGACCCACACCTCGAACCCATGGTTTTGTCAAATTTGAAGATGTGTTGAAAAAGTTAGATCAAAACCTCAGAACAAATCTTCTTAATATAGGGTTTCCGACTTCGGAGATTATGCGTTTGACCTATTATCCGTTGGGAGATAAATATAGCTTTGCTTCGAGAGAGATAAAGGAATTACCTAAGCCGATTAAAGTTGATGTTGATTTTTCCGATACAGACGTTGATAGCTTCAGTATATTTATGTATGAGCACAAAATTAAGTCTGGTTATGTATTATGTCCTTTTGAGCACTATCAATATTTAGCATTACTCTTAGATAAACATGGCAAATTAATAGATAAAGAAAATTATAATCGATTATTCGTTGACTCGGCCACAGGCGACCTCAATTCTTGTATATATTATTACTATTTAAAGAATAAATACCTTCAGGGTGGAGCAAGTGTATTAGAAGAGAATTGGTTTAAACAGATGAACGAAAAGAGGACGAAAAAGCGTGTTGAAATTTTACATCGAGAACTAAGAAAGGCTTCCCTGAATATTAAAAATCTCGAAAAAAAATATCAGAGTGCTTTACTACAACTCATCAAAATATCTACAATTTTCGAAGATTTAAATTTGACCAATACAAAATATCCAATATGGTTAGATTATGAACGTTTTATTCATATCTTTTCAAGACATGTCTATGAAAATCAGCTTGGAGAACGTTTTTCCGACAAGACCTCTTTCCAGTATGATTATAAATCCATTATTCGTTTGATTAAAATAGTTTTGACTTTGGTGGATGATGAGATTTCTAAACATTTCTCTCAGAAAGAGAAAAGGCCATTTAAACGGCATGGTAAAAAAGCCGTTTATTATCAGGGCGATTATTTTGTCATTGATATTGATGCTAATGGCAGATTGATGACTTTTTATCCTTTATCGAAATGATTTTGTACTATTGCATCAGTAAGTTTAGATTGCAGGAGTTTAACTCGAACTGTGTAATTGGATAATTAATCTAAATTTAAAAGCGGAATAAACCTGTTTTCAGTGTTTATTTCCTTATCAATTTGCATAAGTAATCTCTCAGTTAAAGATACGAATTCATTAATGTTCAAACGAATCAATTGAGAGAGAAGCACAACGTCGTTTTCTACCTTAACACGTACACCATTGGGATAGATAATTTCAATATCACTGTTTTTACTGGCTTTATCGATGATTAAAAAGCCAAAAGCGGACTTTTCGCTTTCTTTAATTTGGGGAAATCCAATAATAAAACTTGGTCTTATTGATCCCGTTTTCAGCACAATATGTCTTCTTTCTTTTTCCGCTCTGCTGCCAGTCTGCTATCATCGATAGCATATATTCTCTTTTTTCTTGTATGCTCATGCAACAAAGATCGAAAGTAGATACCCCTTATAAAACATGTACTTGGTGGGACGGATATGCAAATACTGTTGTTTTTATTTCCTATTCCTGGGATGATGAAGATCATAAAAACTGGGTGTTAAATTTGACAAAAAGACTATTTGAAACGGGAGTAAAGGTAATTTTGGACAGATATAAGTTAAAGCCTGGTAACAACATGCTCCATTTTATGGATACGGCAATTCCGAAAGACGATAAAGTTTTGATTACCTTTACTCCGAACTAAAATCTTAAGGATGAGAAAAGACAAGGTGGGGTAGGTTATGAATATTCAATACTAAACGTCGCTTTATAAAAGCGGATGGTAGAGAACAATAAATTTATCACGATATTGAAGTCAGGAAATTTTGATGACAGTGTAAAAGCGTTTATGCAATAATTTATTGCAATGGATATGACAGAGATCCTAATAAATTTGAAGATATGTTAAATAGTCTTTTGCTTTCAGTGTATGCAAAGTCAAATTATGAGGAAATTGATGGTATAATTTATTAATCTCAACCAATGGTTGAGCCATCGAAAATAATTTTTTATCCCCCCCTGAATAATTTTGGTGTCTCACTAATAATTACCCCCACTCATTTAAATATGAAAAATTGATTTAACCTTTTTAAATTCTCAAAAGTTAAGGATTCCATATCAACAGGGCCTTTATCTGATAGCATAAGATGATTCAAAAAATTTTTCTCTTTCTATCTGGAAATATATATCCGAAGTATATCCAAACTTGGTCAAACTGAGTGAGAATTGCGATCCATCTAAAAAAAGATGGTGATAGAGGACATTTATGTTCTAAAATTTATGATATAGTTCATTTTAGTCCGATTTTACAGAAGGAAACTCAATTGGATGAATTGGGATAGGGGTGAACAAATGCTAAATGATATAAATTTTGATTTCAAGTCAATTGACACTTTAACCAAATGTAAGTTGATGACTGCAATTTGTCTATAAGAACGATTTTCAGATGGTACTATTAGGCATTACGTCTTGAATGGAACCATGTTAGGAATTATCATTTCTATCAATCAAGAGGCGATAGGATAATCAATAAAAATAAAATCCCACTCAGTTGAAACTTTGAGGGTTTCGTGAGTGGGATTAATTTTATTTTTTATTACAAATCGTTTTTTTCCAACGTTTTCATCGCACTTATAAACTGTGAAAATGCAAAAAGATTAATCATTATATTGAAAATAATTAAAATTGCATAAATAGAAATAATGTTTAAAATAAATATAATGAAGTGATTGATTATATCTGCGAATGTGCCGTTAATATTAAACACATTAAAAAACTTCGTATCAATAATTAAACTAAGAATATAGTTTACTGACAAACCTATCGACATAATGAATATAGACATGCCAAATATTGCAGAAGTTTCTTGAAAAGTATTAAATCTAGGTTTATCACTTCCAATAAAACGTTCTTTAATAAAGACTATCTTTCGAAACACTTGGTCCGAAAAACCAGATAAAAATAAAGCATAAGCTCCTATTGCAAACCCTAATAAATTCGGAATGATGGATAAATTTCTATTTATAGTACCAACTAAAAAGCTATATAAATCCACCTGCGAAAAACCAAGAAAAATCTGTATGAAACCAGTAATAATCACCGCTAATAAGATGGATTTACTTTTTTTGAAACTGGGAACAATTTTATATGCCTTAAAAAAGGTTTTCCAGCCCCCATTGTGACTATTTCTAAAATTCTCTATAAATATTTTTTCATTATCCACGTTACAAGAGATTAATTATTTTATTATACCATTGCCTATACCAACTACCAAGACTTTGATCAACGTCAATAGGAATAACTTTTGGTTTATCTTTGTTTGAAATAGTAATAATTTTTCCACCTTTTTCAGGTTTAATTTTTGCAGAGTTAATGGTACCATCCTTTTCAGCAAGCTGTAATCCACCCTTTAGTAATATAGATTCCCCCATATTAAGCCCATCACTTGTATTATCAGCTTCTGCTGTTAATTTCAAATTTCCAATTTTTGATTCTTTAATTTGCCTTTCTAATTCCTCCCCAAAGATACCAATCGCATCATCATTTGTATAGGAGATCTCATAACTTATTTTATAGACTGATTCAGCACTATAAATCTGATGAATTACACTAGAATCCTTCTCTAAGACTACTTCTAAAATATCTGGCTTTTTAACATATCTAGGTGAGAAAGTGTTTAGGTATGCTTCAATTTGTGTTTCTGATGGTGCCCCTGATTTCTTTTTTATTACTAGACGATGTCTTTTAGGGATAAAAATAAATTCTGTAACAACCGGATTTATCAATCTTGGATTATTTTTATCCTTTTTAATTTCTCCTTCCTCAATGACCGAAATTTCTTCACCATCGATATAAGTGCCTTTTGCAAAAGAGCCGTAAATAAATTCTGGAATTTTACCTTCACGCAATCCATATCCCCCATACATCTGAATAGCCTCATTTTTACCAACTTTAAGAATTTTCTTACGAGAAGACAATTCGTTAATTATTCTAATATATTCCTTAGTTCTTTCTTCCCCAGTAACCTCACTTTGCAGTTTAATATTGACAATAAAACAGTTAAATTTTTCTTTCATAAATTTTTTTAATAAAATATTGTAAATATGGCATTCCGTTTCGGAATTTATGCCATTAAGATACGCCAAACTTTATAAATATGAAACCTTATTTTATAAAATTTCATATTTATAGCTTTGTTGTTTGTCATACTTAATGTTTTATAAATTCCTCCACTTCATAAAAGCACCTAAATCTTTTTAATGAGCGCTGCGCACCCATTAAAATCTTCAAGTTTTTATAGTTTGGCTCGCCTGCTTGGCGATAAAGGCTTCGATGTTATCAATATTTTTGATAAGACCGTCACACAATCCCTTTTCTCAAGAATACCGCCATTAATCTTCGTCTATTTCATAGATATCTTTGAATCGTGCTTCGCACTTTTCTTCAACGACCTTTATCGCTACTTGCAGGACGGCGAGCGATTAAAAAATAAAGAAATTCGAGACAAAAGTGAGACTCTAGTGAGGCACTTTGCGAGACAAAAAGGCCCTAAAATGACCATTTTTTAGTATCGTTGAACAAATAAGTAATCAATAGAATTTATAATTTCTCGGTATCATAAAAATGAAAAAAAACACTTTAAAGGCACCTCAAACAACAAGCAAAACCATCTTACTTACGTAAAACGGCTTTTTTTAAAGTGACCCCGCTGAGGCTCGAACTCAAGATTCACAGATTAAGAGTTTGTATTCCTTGCCAAATCAATCGTCCACCCTCTTCTTAATCGGATACTTGGCTATATATTTTTCCATCAACTCACCAGGTTTCCTTCCTGTAGCTTTTTCGATAAGTATTAATTCATAAGGCTCTGGTGTGCCTCCATTGTAATATACATCAGTTAGTCTCTTCTTGTCAATTCCTGTTTTGTTCAAAATATAGTCAAACATGTTCTGGCCTTGAACTTCAACTTCATTTCTCATGAAAATACCAAAGTTGGTTCTTTTTTCAATTTCTTCTCCAGTTTTTAGCTCTAAATTTCTATGGGTATATACGGCTTTGATAACATTTTCGATAATATCACCTGAATGTATCGCAACTTTATAGAAAGAGTGTACAGATACACTTTTTCTCTGTTGATTTGTAATTTTACTAATTTCCCCCTTGGTCATATCAACCATCTTTGCAAAATTTTCAATTGCCAATCCTGATTCCGCTTTTCTTGCTAAAACATACTCTGCAAAATTTGCTATTTCTATAGCTAGGAGTTCCTTTTCATCCATAATATTAAAAACTCTATAGGTTTCCTTTATTTTTATTTTGTTTTAATGGAAACCAATTCTTATCTTTGTTTAGCGATTAGACAATAAGGCTATTAGCCATATTGAACGATGTTTTCTCGACCCACAAACGACTAAAATTCCATCGAGGGAACCGTTAAGATCGCCTCATGCTTAAAAAGTTTTACTACTTTTGTACATAAAGCATGTGGGTGGTCTTGCGTATACTTTAGATGGCTGAGTCAAAATGTCTCTCGAGACATAGACGAATGGGCTAGTCACCCGTGGGTCTAAAGTGCAAGCCACCCCTTGTATTTATAAGTGGTTTATACTTTCGGAGAAACTTTGTTCTTAAATAATCAAGAAATTATGAGAACGACTCCAGTTAAAACCTTAATTCACCAGTACCAGATCAAGGATCGACTTGCTCGGTATTCCGCTAAACAGCATTTCAAAAATTTAATCCGCGCGCCGGATTAAGTATTTAACCATACACAGCACGTAAAAGGAGAGGAGTCACCAAAAAATGGCTAGGCAATATCTATTCAATAGGATTGCCATACTTCCCTTAAGCGTGTCTGCCACCGACCCAATACTTCAATATTTAAATAGAGAATAAAAGACAATGAAGATGGCTTGTTCTAAATAATTGTTTGCACCATAAATTTAGGCAAACTTTTTATTGCTGGCAACTTTCTATTCAAAATATTGT